>Ga0172367_10002235_pt1 | contig 26773 bp, 38 predicted proteins | sample Lak10m_FD_114542 | JGI IMG/M metagenome (GOLD analysis project Ga0172367, IMG submission 114542) | Freshwater microbial communities from Kabuno Bay, South-Kivu, Congo - kab_022012_10m | ecosystem: Environmental > Aquatic > Freshwater > Lake | place: Democratic Republic of the Congo: South-Kivu...
ATTCTCAAAAAGTTGGCCGTTTAATTTTGTATTCATTAGTAGGCTCCTTGGTTTGCTAATTCTAATTGTCGGGCTATCTTGGTGCCTATCTCTTCTAGGCTCCTATCGTCGGTATTATGTATATCGCCCTCAAAGGTAATATTTATAGTCCCGCCTCCGCCCTGGCCGTCCATTATGCGCCTTGTTTGGTCTGCCGGGATAACACTAGAGCCATTTGGTAAAATAACTAGCTCGCCGCCTCGCTCGTTAATAATGGCTGGGCCTCCTGCAAAGTTGGAAACTCCCCGGGCAAATCTTGGTAATGTTGGTAGGTCCGGCGTACCTGGCAATTTGTTATAGCCGGTAATGATTTTATTTACGCCGTCGATAACGCTATTTACTCCCCCGGAAATTGCGCCTTTAAGTTTTCCAAACCAATCGGATACCGTGTTATAAATACCTCTAACAAAGCCCGATATTGCGTTAAATGCGCGCTCAAACGGTCCGGCCATAGCATTATAAATACTACTACCTACTCCCGATACCCAACTACTAATGCCTCCCCAAATACTGCGAATTGCTCCGGCAATTGCGTTAAATGCGCTAGAGGTCCAACCGCTTAAAGCGTTCCAACGGCCCGATACCCAATTTACCACCGAATTGACGACGGCCATTACCTCATCGCCTATCATCTTCCAAATCCAACTTATAAATAAATATATGCCGTAGACAATGCCGTACAGTATCGCGTAGCCAATTCTAAACGGTAGAGTAATAAAATCCCACCAAAGTAAAACGGCCGCTTTAATAAAGTCGCCTATTACTGTAAAAACTGTAACAAAAAAACTACTTATCGCGGTCCAAACTGCTATAGTGACGTCTTTTACCTGGGTCCAATGAGTAATCAATAAATATGCCAATCCGGCTACTACTGCGCCGATAAGTATAAACGGCCAAGTTGCGGCCAAAACTGCAACGGCGGCGGCTGTGGCGGCTGTTACTGTGGCCCACCAAGCCGGTAGCCCGGCGATCAATGCGGTAATCAAATAAACGGCGTAACCGGTAGCAAAACCGATAGTAATAGCCGCTAGTCCTTTCCAATGCTCAATAATAAAGGCTATAACGTCGCCAAGGACTTTAAAAGTACCAAGTAAAACGGTGCCGATAGCCTCCGATATTTTAGCTATGGCGTCCTGGTTTTTCGATAGCCAATCTATGAGGCTAGCAATACCGGCGCTCACTTTATCAAATAGCCCGCCTTTAACAATATCCCCGGTATCTGTTAAACCTAGGAATTTCCTAGTTAGCATACCGATATTATCCTGTAGAGTACTTAATAAGCCGTTTAAACTTGTGCTTTGGGCTTTCATACCTCCGGCAAACATTCCGCCTTGATCGGTCATTGATTTAAATGCGGTCTCTAGTTGAGGAAATCCAACCTTGCCCTCTTCTACTAATTTCCTAACCTCTGCCTCTGATACTCCGAATTGTTTAGCAAGCTCGCCAATGATTGGGATACCTCGCCCGGTCAACTGGTTAATATCCTCGGCAAATAGTCGGCCTTGGGTCCTGGCCTTGCCGTAAAGTTCGGATAATTCCCCGATTGGGATACCTAAGCCACTAGAAATATCCCCTAGCCTGGTTAGATTAGGGATTATATCGGTAGCTGAAAAGCCAAACGCTAGCAATTTTTTACCGGCCTCTGCTAGCTCGGGAAACTCAAACGGCGTAGCGGCGGCAAACTTAGAAATCTCCTGTAGTAATCCTGCCGCCTTAGTGCCGTCGTGTAACATTGTATTAAATGAAATTCGGGTTTGCTCAAAATCACCCGCTTTTTTTAGCGCTGTAGTTCCTAGATAGGTTAATCCGGCGGTAACTGCTCCGGTAGCGGCCGCGGCAAGTGCAAAATTTGAGTTCATTAAACCCGCAAAACCACCGACTTTTTTACCGGCCGGCTCGAGCTTATTAACTTCTTTATCTACTTCGTCAATGCCTTTTTTAAAACCCGATACGTCGGCCTTAACGCTAGCTACTATTTCACCTACATTAAACGCCATATTTTACCCTCTCTTTTGGTTTCCTTGTAATTGTTCTTTTAACTTGGCAATCCCGGCGTGGTCTACGGTCTCATCGAGGTAATAGGGTATAGTATCTTCTTGCTTGTCGCTAATTACTCCTCTTAAATGCTTTTCTAGGCGGCCTATAATTCCCTTATTCGTACACTCTTTAAAATCTATATCAAATACTGGTTTTGGCTCGCTTGCTATTTGTAGGTCTACTAGCGCCTCCTCTGCTTTTAACTGATCTATCGCGTAGTAATAGGCTAAAAACGTCTTATAACTCATACTCGCAACCTCGGCGTGGCTAAATCCATAAAATCTAGCCACCCGGGCGTACGGTAAAATTATTTTTTTTTACTTAGTGCCGTTTTAAGCGTGTCCTCATCGCTACCGACTATAAACAAAATTAACCCGCGCATTTGTCGGCTGTTTAGCTTTTTGAGTACGTCAATAGGTAGCTCCGGTATGAGTTTATTAAACTCCAAAGCTACTATATCCATTTGCTTATCTGGGTCCTCTATGCCCTCGGTCTTGCTCTGCAATTCCCCTAAAACTCCTAAATCTTTAGTCGCCGGAGTTTTAAATTTGTATTTTACCCCGCCTAGCTGCACCTCTTGATACTCTAGTTCATCTAGGTTTAAAAAATTATCACTTGTCATAATTCCACCTCCTCTAAGGTACTCAACTTATTACTATTTTTTGGTCGCGATTAGATCGTAGTATCGCCGATAGTAGCTAGATAATTGCCGCTAGACTTGCTAGTGTCAACCAAAGCCATAACGTCGGCCTCAACGACTTGAATACCATCTTTTTTATAATCTAATTTTGTCTCGCTGATGATAACGCCTTTATGGATAATAATATCCTCGGACTTATCAGAGCCGTTTGCAACCGGGTGCAATACCAACTGTTTAGCTTTTGTAGACAATTTGAAACCTGGGGCCGCGCCAATGGTTAACTTCTTTTTTCCGCCGCTCTCGGTCAAAGTACCGGCCGGGATAGCATTAGCCAAGTTTTCCATTGTTATATCTGCCAAAGGAATTTTAACGCTAAATTTCTCGCTCTTTAAAGAGCTATCTAGTACGCCGGTATATTGATCTACTTCTAAATCTTCATACTCCGGTGCATAGTTTACCTCGCAACCACCTTTAGTCAAACCAAGGTCGGTACCGCCAAGGGTTAAAGTACATACTCCAATTCTTACGCCCATTTTTAAAGCCTCCTTTAATAATGCTTAATTTAATTTTATTATCTAACTTTGATTATGTAATTGCAAGTTACCTCATAGTTGCCGTTTTCGTTCTCGCCTATCCCGGTTGGCTCCTGGATAGCCTCGATAAGATATACCGTTTTGCTATCTAGTGTTATATGGTGCTGACCCTGTAAAGCGGTATAAATCGCTTGCGCAAAGGCCATAGCCTCGTCGAAATCTTTACCTCTAGTTAAAACCTGGAACGTAGGTGATTTTAGGCCGGTTTCTGTATCGGGGGCCAAGCCTCCGGTAGCATAAATACCGGCGCATTTTATAGGGTTAGCCGGGATTTTGCCTATGAAAATATTAGCGTCGGTTTTGATACCGTCCCCCATCTTGCCTACTCCGCTAGTCTCTAAAAATGTACCAATCGCATTTATAATCATAAAACTACTCCTATAAAACTTTACGTATTTCCGCCTCTATATCACCCTTGTATAGCCTCTCCCTGGCCTTAACCGGGTCCTCGAGATATTTACCTTTGCGGCCTTTTTTAAATTTATACTCCGGGTGTTCGTGCAATCGTAGGGCGTACGGCGTATTATAGCCAACCTCCGCCTCTATAAAATTGCCTTTATCGTCGATCTTCGCCGGGGTAACGTTTCCGGTCCCTGCCAAGGTGCCTATATCGTGGGGTACTTGCTTGCCGCTCTCATTGAGTATATCGCCGGCCGCCTCATTGACCGCCCGCTTAATACCATCAAGCGCCGCGCTCTTAGCTTTTTTTATATTTTTCTGTACGTCGTCGATACCCTCAAATTTAAAGTTGCTCATATCTTAATAATACCTCTTTATGGCTAGGGTCGCCACTTGGAAATCGCAATAGTTCACATTTTACTACTACAAATTCCCTACTCTGCCAAGTTACCCGGTGGTCAACGTCTATATCGTCCTCCGCGCTAAAAAACCCTCTGGCGTCCGCTATAGTGATTAAACCGGTGCCGGTCCATTTGGTGACCTCTTTTAATTCAATGCGGCAAAACGTACTAAGTGCGTCGCCATAACTTCTATTACCATTAGCGTCCAATGCACCCGGTCTTCGGACCGCTACACTCTCATTTAATAAATCGTCCATAGTCCCCCTAGATTAGATAGCCAACGCGGCTAATATAATTTTGTAGTAAATTCTCGGCCTCTTTTGGCATTGGGACGTCGCTAGATAGTCCGCCCTCTAAAGTCTCGGAAACGTTGCCGATTGAGTATGATTTAACGCCCTCCGCGATCATCTTAGCGCGTCCGGTGTTAAATTTACCGGCCAAGATTGATAGCGCTATTTCGCATTGTGCAAACTTTACCTTGGTAGGTATCTCCGGTATCAACTCTATATTATCGCCAACGGATAGGCCGGTTGGTGGCACGTCGTAAAGCTCAAAAGTGCCGGTAATCGGCTCGTAGGCCTTAACCTCGGTAAAAAATCCAAGGTTGCCGCCATTAGTGAACTTAGCGCCGGCATATTTGTACTCTCGGGTCGTCAATGAGGTGGATTTAGAGCTAGTATTTTTAAATACTTTAGGGCTAACTATTTCATCGACGTAAAAACCAAAGGCGCTAGGCTTATCATTGCGTGGAAACGCTAGGGCCTGGGCCTCGCTATACTTGCCATCGTGAAATCGGAGGCGGTCTATAATTTTGGTTGCCATTTTAAGAGCCGACGCGCGATTTTCTGCCGTGGCATTGGCCCAAGCATTAGCGCCATAGTAGAAATTAGTAAAATAATCGATTGCCTCTTCTATAGTAATATAGCTATTGGCGTATGGGTCGCCCGGGTTAGAATTTATATTTTCCATTTTTATTTTTCCTTGTCTTAATTATTCTATTCTGGCAAATACTCAAAATTATCAAAATTATCAACTTGCATTGTCTTCACCTCTACTCCAAAGTAAATATCCTCTCCTCTGTCTATCGGGTCTGCTTGCTCGACATATTGCGTTGATTGATCAAACGCTGGTATTTCTTGAAAAACAACAGGTTTATAACCGTCTAATTGTTCTTGACTTGCTTCAAATTCTCCATCAATTATTGCACCGTAAACTTGCTCTGGCATATTCACTCACAATCTTTTTTGCTAAATTAATATTCAATATTTCTTTAATATATTTATTGTAAAATTTGTAACTATTACTCCGTTTTATCCAACCCCAATATGATATTACCGCACAAGCGTCTTTACGACTGGCTTCGTCTTTTTTCTTGATTTTTACCATACGGCGTTTGACTCTCAAACAATTTCTTTTTCGCAATATCGTCTTATTTTTGAAAAACCGTAATCCTAAAAAATCAATTGCTCTGTCTTTAACTGGTGAAATCTGCCAGTTGTCTTTCATTTTTAATTTTAGTCTGGCAAGATATTTCTCAATCTCTTTTCTTGCTTTGTGGAGTTTTCGCTTATTACCTCCCAATATAACCAAGTCGTCAACATAGCGGATATAATAATTTATGCCTAATTCTTCCTTAATAAAGTGGTCAAGTCCTTGCATAAAAAAGTTTGAAAACCACTGGCTGGTATAATTACCTATCGGCAACCCCTTGTTACTGTTAATTATTTCCTCAATTAAATATATGCAATCTTGATCTTTTATTTTGTTTCTGAACATTTGCTTTAATATATCGTTATCAACAGAGTTATAAAACTTTGAAATGTCCATTTTAAGGCAATATTTCGTTCCTCGGTGGTTTGTGTCCAACCAATGCCTTAAAATCTTCTGTCCGTGGCTTGTGCCTCGGTTTGGGACACTTCCACAGTTATATTCATACATTCCGCTCATAATAATATCGTGAAGCTGAAGCATTAAAGACCAATGTATTATCTGGTCTGGGAAGTATCTCGGCTTAAATATTACCCGCTCTTTTTTGTTTGCCCCGTCAAGTATTGTCTTGATAGTATAGGGCGAAGCCTTGTAACTCTTATTTACAAGCATTTTTTGCACTTCCTTGGAATAATAATCAATGTTGTCCAAAACTTTTTTAACGAACTTTTTATTGCGTTTTCCCGCTGAAGATTTGTGTATTGCCTTGCGGATATTTTCAATGTCGCAAATTTTATCGTAAATAAAGCCTACTCGTTTCATTAATTACTTTCTTATTAGCCTCAAGGTATTTCGAGAATGAACCTACTAAACCCTGCTCTTAACGGCTTAATTTTCACCAAGGGGTGAGGAATATGGAATGCAAGTTTTTAATAATAAATCTAATAAGAGTCTGACCGCCAATGTTCACATTCGTGTTAGACGAGGTGTTATTCAAGTTCCAGTAGAACAGCCCCGTATTCGTACCATTGTTCCAGTTACCGCCGAATTGAGCGACCACGCACTCCATATCCCTATGTTATTTAATTGTTAATTTTATATATGGGAGAGGTATCTCCCAAACCCTCTCTAAAGAGCTTTTTTAAGAAGACGACCGCCAAGGTACACAAGCGTGACGGACGAGGTGAAATTCAAGGGCCAGGAGAACAGCCCCGAAGACGCACCAGAGTTCCAGTGACCGCCGAACCGAGCGACCCTTTGACCTGTGTTTCTGTAATAATAATCCGAATAATATGTATTTGACGCTCCACCTGTTGAAACTACTGGCAATTCCGCAAACTGTAAATTTGAATCAAATCCCATTTGCTTGGCATATCCGTCTGAATTTGCATTAACATACCCAAGTTGTTCGTAAGGACTAGCAAAGACATTGGAGGTATAATTGCTTGCGTCCTTGCAAACCCAACCTTGATATTCATTGATATTTAATCCGTCAATCCATTGGTAAACGCTACCGTAAATGTTTTCAATTCCCCTATAAACAAAAGGACTTTTACCGTCTGAATTGCTGGTTAAACTACCGCTTGAAGCAACTATATTTGAACTAAAACCGCTCTTCCAACCCGTATTATAAAGAAAATTACCAACTTCAATATTGACTGTCGTGCCGTCAAAAGTAATGGCTTTATTGCTTGCGTCATAAACATCAATCGAGGTAATAGTCCGTCCATAACAAATCTGATTTCCACCCTGTGAAGTTCCAATACTTATTGGTTGACCGACCGCATATAAATTGGCGTTAGCGTTGGCCAATATAATTCTATTGGTATTGCTTTCTGCAACTGTGGCAAGGTGCGTTGCCGTGTATTGTCCGCTTGTCCAACCATTCATTATTGCTTGTGAATTTAAGTTTGCGAACTCAACCAAGAACAGACATTGCAATAAATCGGTTGTATGAATATCCATTTGCTGATAACCATTGTAGAGGTTGCCTGCGTTTCCATATGCTCTGGCGTAAGTACGAAAGTCAACAATAGTTTTGCTAATCAAAGGATATTTATCTGTCTTGCTTTCAAGTTTGTTGTCACCACTCAAAGACCCAACATATTTACCTATGTCAAAGTAGGGCAATTCACGACTATTTACAAAATCACAAAAGCACATTGGCAAATAGAACCCAAAGTACTGTTTTTTAGAAATTTCTATCTTTTTAATTCCGACTACATCGGTTTTTTTGATATAGAACTTTGGAATACGAATAAACACATTGCCAAAACTGTCGGTAACTTGTTTAATTTCCTTATAAATATCAGCATTGTCAAAGTCGTTTCTAACTGGCGTATTCCCAACTCCTGCGTTTGCAACCATTCCAATAGAGTCACCAGTCCTTGTCAAAACCGTACCAGAGTTTTTGTCCCAAGAAACACCATAAATTTTAGCTTGGGAAATACCCTCAATAATTCTTCGGAATCTTAACCTGTTTGGCATTTTAGACTCCTAAATTAGTTTAATTCTGTGTTCAATTTGATTGTGAATTTCTGAGCTGCGTCTGGCGTGAAAGCGTCAAGAGTTTCAATTCCTACCCAAAGTGAGGTTTGACCGTTAGCGCACTGAAAAGGTATGCGAACAGTAGCGTCCATTGTTCGGCTCATATCGGAGTTGGTAGTGTCGGCAGCAGTGATAAGAGCGGGCATATCAATATAAGTAATTCTCTTACCAGCGTCAGCATACTTGTCTTGCCAAGGCAAATTGTCGGCAGAAACAGTAGGGTTGCTGGCATTAAAAAAGTGCAACCTCAAGCGAGGCGTGATTGACTTTTTATTGGTTGAAACTCTAATTTGAGTGATATAACCACTTCCACCAGCAATACGAGCGACATTAGCAATCTCACTTAATCCGCCGGCGGCGGCTAATACAGCGTCATTTGCACTATATGCAGTAGCGTCAGGAGTAGCTCTGGTTATTTCAACAGAGGAAACGATAGTGCGGCCTCCGACTTCGCCGATATGATCTTCTCCTGCCTTAATTTGAACATCTCCAATATCAATGGTAGGAGTTGCATTTAATTGGACCTTGATAGGGGTAGAATCATCAATTAAAACTTTTTCACCTCCACTAGGAATATCGGCCTGTAGTGGTGAAGCATAGAGATCAAGGTTAGCGTCAACACTGATAGCGTCGACCCTTAAGTTAAAATTTTTAGCTCTGCCAACGTAAACATTAAAACTTTCATTTTTAGAAATAACTTTAGTATAGGCGTCAAAATACTCTCCTGTGTCACCGTTACCGATCAAAAACGTTATTGTAGCGCTCTTGCCAGTTGTTATCTTGGCAAAGACTTTTAAACCCTTGTAACCGCTAAGATTTATACCGGTTCCAATAGCCGGGTTAGCTAAATCTGCGGAGGTAATGTTCTTTTTTAAAATAATGTTTTCCATTTCCTCACTCCTTTAATTAAATTTAATTTTATTATATTACGATTTTAAAATATTAACAATTTCCATAGCCGATCTTCTCATTGTAAAATTTAGCGCATAATCAGATATTTGTTTAGCTACCGATCTCATATAATGGCGATTTTGATAGGCTATTTTAAGTTGTCGGGCCAAGTCTTCAACATCGCATTTAACAAAATTACCTAGGTCCCCCTTAATATGGTCATACTCGGCCGGGACTAATTTAGTTTTGACCGGATACATAAACCTATCGTCGAAATATTCACTTATACCGTGTTCGTTCGGCGCGATAACCGGTATGCCGGTCGCCATTGCTTCAAGTGGTGGTATGCCGAAACCCTCCCCTCTGCTAGGGTAAACAAAACAATCCGCCGAATATAATAAATCGCGTAACTCTTCCGGGCTATAAGCCTGGTTAATAACTTTAACATTTGGGTATTCCTTTAGGCTGATTATTTTTTGGCCGTGTTCTTTTGCCACCGTCTTAAAAATTATCTGTACCGGGTCCTCTGGCTTAAATGCTAAATTCCAAGCCTCGAAAAGCTCGTGCCACCCCTTGCGAATATTAAAGGCCTCATATTGCAAAAATGTAAAAGTCTTATTTGCTTTTCTTTGTTTAAATGCAAATATATCGTCATTTAATCCAAGATTGACCACCTTACAATCTATCCCGGCCTTTTTAAATACCTCTTTACCCCATCGAGTAGGATTTATAACTAAATCGGATTGTTTTAATAATGGTATCCAATCGTCGGGTATCTTGTCTGTCTCAAACATTGTAAAAATTACTTTTTTCTTGCCGTGCGCCCAAACGATATTATTAGGATAGCTATAAACTAGGCTAGCGTCGCATTTATCCCGGCGCTCTTTATCTAGCTTATCAACTACAGTAATTCCCATCTCCTCGAAATATTGCAAAAAAAGCGCCTTACTGACGCCGTAACCGTTATTTTTATCGTTAACGGTAATAAACTCTAGTAGCATAAATCCACCTCCTCAAGTGATTTATTTAGCGGGTTGGTAAATGCCTCCGGGGCCAAGGAGGTGGAACTTATGTAGCCTCTATGCTTTGAGTACATAACCCCGGGTGCATTTACTAGCCCGCTAGGGGCTAGCTATATTGTCGTTGAAAACAATTTACTATTAGGCCAAGACGATAACGCCAAGCTCTGGTCTAACTGTCTTTACGCCATAAAGGACGTCTACAGTTGCCATATAACCACCTTTAGTATGGTTATAAGATACCATTACTCTTAAACCTACGCCGTCCTCTTCTGCGTAGTAGCTATCCGGCGCACTTTTACCCTGTGGTAAGCCAAGGGGTCGAGTTGCAAGAACGGTAGCGCCTCTCTGAAAAGCCAAATTTTTTGTAGAGATAGGGGAAGTACCGCTAGTCTCAATTTGCTGGTTCATAAAGTTATCAATACCGTACTTTCGGCCAATTTGTGCCTCGATAAGAGACTTGCCGTCGCCATTTACCCAAGCGGCGTTAACAAATTTTTCCTCGCTTAATAGAGTGGCCTCGTCTTTTGGTGACCATACGGCGTATCTATCAATTAAAGGGGCCTTAGCCAAGTTTAAAGCTGTTCTGGCTGATAAAAGCAAGGCAGCGTCTGCATCAACACCGGAAACTCCGACTTCACCGGTAAAGGTGTCGGTCATTTCTTCGATAAGATCGGCGTCGATTTGCTCACCGATTTTAGCGATACCCTCTTCCATAAGAGCTTTTTGTACGTCAACTTTTGACATAAATTTAGCAACGTCCTCAATGAGGAAACCGATATATTTATGCTTATCAAGTTTAACGTCTACTTTGGTACCGGTCGCTTTTTCAATCTCATAATCGCCGTTTTTATCCTTTACAGTCATACCTGTAAATTTGTCGATTTGGATTGTCTGACCAAATACTGCTACTTCATCGTCGTAATCACGTCTAACCAATCTGGTCATCGTGGTTGCGGCTTTAAGATACTCTAGCGACTTTGACGCTACAACTACTGGTATCCCAAGGGATACGTCGGTTGTGTTTATAACTCCTGTTTCACCCATTTTATGCCCTCCTAAGGCTAATTTTGATAATGTACTTAAATGTTACTACTTATTCACCCATTAGTACACGGCCCTCTACAAAAGCCTTTGAAATATCCGCCTCATTTTTTCTAAAATATTCGAGATTTTTAATATCGCTATATTTATGAGTTGGTTTATCTCCAACTGCTCCCGGTGCGCCTGGTGTACCTCCTGCTCCTGGATTGCTTGGACTACCTACTGGCGGCTTTGGTGCCACGGTCCCAAATAGATAGGGTTTGCTTTCCTTTAGAGCTTTAACGACGTCCTCCATACCCTGTACGTTGCCTTGGGCGTCTACAGTTATGCCGCTTAGGTCCGCAAGTGCGAAACCGTCGGCCGCGCTAACTATGCCCTCCTTAATTGCTAACTCGGTAAAGATTGAACGCTTTAGCGTTGTCTGGGCTAATTCCTTAGCCGTGTTAAGCTCCGCGTCCTTTTGCTTTATTAGCTCCTCATAGTTTTTGTCTGCTAATAACTTCTCTTCTGCCGCCTTAGCCTCCGCCGCCGCGCGCTCCGCCTCCTTTGCTTTTAGTTCTTTGAGTTCTTTATTGACCTCTTGGAACTTAGCGCCCGGTACGTAGCCCTCGGGTGGCGTATTATTAGCCGCCCCTGCTCCGGCTTGGTTTTTGTCGTCTGCGGCCCCTGCTCCGGCTCCTGCGCCCTCGCCTGCTCCGCCTGCCCCTGCTCCTGTCTCGCTCATTGTCCACCTCCATTAGTTTTTATAACGTATTACTATAACGCGTGGTTGATTAAGGCTCAAACCATAGGCCCGCGATTGTTTAAACCTACAATCGTAAAGGTAACCCTATGTATATTATAAATACTTTATCTTTAAATTGGCAATAGCTCGCTATCCTTAGTCTCTAGCGCTCCTACGTTTTCCTCTAATTCGTCCTCTGCGGCCTTAATTTCTGCCTCGGTATCTGTATCCTCATAAACCGGGACTTTTCCCAATTCTGGGTCGTCTATATATTTCATTTGGTTATCTCCTCAAAATATTTAAACATATCCGGGGCGTATTTCTTGAACTCTCCCGGCTTTAATCTATATTGCGCGTAACCATCGGCTAAAATCTCATCATATTGGCGCAAATATTTAATATAGCTTTTTGGTAGCCGTTTGTTATTAGCTGTTAATCCCATAAATAGAGTTTTTGCGTCCTCTTTTGTAATAGGGCTACCATTTGCGGTATGGGTATTGATAAGACGATTATAAATAACCTCCCGCATATCCTCTTTTGGTAAACTGGTAAATTTATCCGTTTTGGTTAGCATATCGTAGGCTTTTCTCTTTGTAACAATATCGCCAAATTTTGCCTCTACCTCTCTGACCGGGTTAGTCCTGGCGTCTATGGCGTGGCCTAATTCGTGGTAAAACGTACTATCGCTACCCTTTCCAAGTGTTTTAATAGTAATAGTATTCATCGCCGGGGTATACGTGCCGTGTAAAGTTTTTGCCGTTCTGCCGCCCTGTACTACTACGCCCTTATCCTGGATAAATTTAGCCTCGAAATTGCTAAGTTTAAACGTTTCTTTTTTGCCGTTAAATTCTACGGTAATATCCTTTGGTAATACTTTCGCCGGTTTAGGTGCCTTGGTGATACTCTTCTTTGGTACTGGCGCGCCGTCATCTTCGGCCGGGAAACTAAACCCGGCTTTTTTTAATCTCTCGCGCTCTATTGGGTCCGCGCTCTTTGAGGCTTTTTTAAATTCCTCGCTCATTGGGTCATATTTTGGACTATATGGCGCGCTCCTATGCTTACAATTTGGCCCGAAAATATGGCGGCTTTGCGCTTTTATCTGGGCTAACGTTGGATAGCCTGGCGTATTGCCTGTAACTGAATATATTTTACCCTCAACGTGGGCGCAATCATCAATAACGCCGGAGTGGACCGATATTTGCATTAAATCAAAACCATTCTCTAAGGTACGGTTTTCGCAACCAATCCGGGACGCCTCCGCGGCCTTGGTCCTGGCTAACATTGCGGCGTAGGTATCTAATTGCCAACTCTTGCCGCCCTTATCGAGAAAACTAACTATTCCTTTGCTTTCAAGCAATCCGGCAACATTTTTAGTTAAATCTTTATTGGTCATTCCGGTTATAACGTTCTTTGCAAACTCGGCCGCTATCTCCTGCTTGGTGATCTGGTCCATAGTCTGCATAGTGGTTAGTTTAACCACCTTTAAACCGTTGGCAAATTGTAGGTATGTATCGGAGGCTATCGCCTTTACGGCGTCCTGGTGCAACTGGCTAAAGGCCGTATATTTCACGGTCTCGCCCAATGCCGCCAATTCCTTTACTGCGGTATCGGCGGCGTGTCGGTAAATTTCGGGTATATTTTTTTCTACCCACTCCTTAGTAGATTTGTCTATTGATTGCAAAATTCGGTCTACCTGGATAAGTAGAGCCTCTTTTTGTGCCGTAGATCGTCCTATCATATTCTTGGCGTCAATTATCTTTAAAAGCTCTAAATAACCATCTTTATAGAGTTGGATAATCTTAGCCGTTTTGGCCTCATCGTAGGCGGCGGCCGTTAATATTGCCATAGTACGCCTCCGTTATTTCATCATTTTTTTATCGGGAGTTTTGCCGTTTTTATCCATTGGCATTTTATCGTTTGGCTTGCCATCGCTAGGCTTACCGTTTTTATCTTCGCCAAAACCTAGGTCTAAATTTCCACCTCCGATATTTGCGGTAGCCTGTTTTATACTCTCGGCTTTTTCGTCCTGTATTCTCTTAATCTCTTCTGCAATATCATCATCACTACCACCGTCCAATCGCCTTATAGAGCTTTCGAGCGACGTATTGCCGGCCCTCATTCTTGCCTCTTCAACCTGGGAGGCCTCGATTGTATCCTGTGGTATACCGTCTTGCCATTGAATAGCTGGTAGCTTATCTATTTTTATCCCGCCAAGCTGTAGGGCTACTTTAAACGCCCACTTTAGCGCGGCGTCGTAGTAGTTCTTTTTACGGCTAATCTTTGCCATTGTTCGGATAAGTTTAAATTTGAGCGCTCTACCGGAGGCGGCTACGCCGTCTTTATCTAAGCCAAAAGCGGCCGGGGCTGTCTCTGAAAATAAAAATAAAAACTCTACGATCTTATCAATCTCTTTAAATGCACTATCTAGGCTAGCGTCCCAAACGATATACTCGGGTTTTTGTAGGCCACCGGCTCCGGTATTGCCTCTAACCTCGACTAAATCAAAGTTTGCGCCCTTAACTGTACCGTCTTCTCTAATAACTCCCGGGGGTACGGCTAATTTAGGGTCGCTATGTTTATCTAAAATATTGGCTAGGCGGCTCATACGGTTATTAGCCTCATCAAATAGGCTAAGTAGGTCCACGTAGTCACTATATCCATAGTCGCGCTCGGAGGTGCGCCAATTCGGGATAACTCTAACGCAAAAATCATCTACTCCGGTTTGTACGCTAGGCTCAACGCTTGCATACATCGGCAAAGTAGATAGCGGTACCTCTTGCTCAATCTTGCCGCTCTTGCCGATCAAATATAGCTTATTCTCGATAGTTCCCTTGCTGTGTATTTCCTGGCGCAAATATTCATTTTTGCCGTCTGATTTAAGCCAAGATAATTTTATCTTTAGGGGTTTCCTGGCGTTGTCTGCCTCGTATTCCTTGGTAACTAGCTCCGGGCTTAGGTACTCGGCTATAACGTTCTCGTCCGCGTCCCGGCGCATTTTTAGTACAATATCACCAAGGTATGAACTGGTTAGCGACGCCTCATAGTTTTGAGTATGTAGGTCGTTCTCTTCTATAAACTTCTCTAGGAACTCGGTAGCCTTTTTATCCATACCCTCGGGGTATTTCAAAGTAATAGGCTCGCCAAATAATAAGTCGGCCGATACCTTAGAGATCAACCCGCCAAAATTACAAACTATGTAAATTAGGATTTTCTTTTTAACTGCCATCTCGGCGCTAAACTTAGAAAATGCGGCGGTATGCGTACCCTCGAATATATCACGGTATAGGGAGTACTTTGTTACTCTGGCGTTGTCGCTTGGACTTAGCCACTCATTAGCCATATTATTAACCTCCTTTAATATTTTTTAAAAACCATCTGGTTTATTGGTGTATGTTCTGGTTAGTTCTGGGTCATCGAGTGCTAAACCGTTTGACCAAAAGCTATCACCGTGGCCCTCAGGTGTCTGTAATGCCTGTAAATCGTTATCTACTGCCAATATCTGGTTAAACTGTCGGGACCCGGCTAGCATTTGTATAGCTCGCTCTGTTACCTCGCCGTCACTATTTATTTTAGTTTTACCGACTAGCTTTTGCAAGTTTGCCGCCATAGAGTTTTTAGTTTTAACACTAAATACCACCGGTTCCATTTCTACCGGTACTAATCCTTGCTCTACAAAGCTCTCAAATTCCCCCTTTGTATTATCATACCTTAATTTGTCGATATGAAACGTTTTTATAGCCGTCTTTAGATAATCAAGTTGCTTTATATAATCCCAACCGTCCATAAACTTTTCGTGCAACTGCATATATTTATCCTCGCCAAGTTTCACGTAAACAACGAAATGGCTAGGGTGAGCTTTTTTACCTATATCGTGACCGGCTACAACGTCGAACTTTTGGACCAATGCCAATATCTCGGGCGGTAATTCCTGGTCGTGCGGGTAGTTAATTAGCTCATAAACCAAAACCCTAAGTAATTGGGTCTCTTCAAAAAATGAGTTCTCAGAGTATACCGGCTTGCATTGATATTCTTGGTTAAAAATCTTTACTCCGCGCATATCTCGCCTATCGCAAAGCTCTTGATAACTAAACCATTCGGGCCAAAGTGTTTTTTTCTCTGCCTCGTTAGTAATGGCCGGGAGGACTACAACCTTAAACTTTTTTTTCATCTCCGGCTTAAAAAAGAAGTCTTGCCAAGTCTGGGGAGTGCCGACGCCGTACGCCTCGCCCCCTTTCATCACCATATCGAGCAACTCGGTAAATACCACCCGGTTAACTTTTTCGATAACTGTAGGGTTTAGCTTATTCTCTGGGTCTCTAAGCGGGTCGTCAATAAATATACGCTGACAATGGATACCTCGCTTAAACGTTAATAAGCCGTGCGGCTCTAGGGTGATAGGCGGCGCGTCCTTCGGCGCGTCTTTCCATTTGTAGGATATAACGCCCTGGGCCGTTGGCTTTAAATCCCGGAGGCTAGCATAGTAGGGGTTACATTGTATGAAGTCTTTTATTTTGCCGATATGGTATTTACTCATACCCTCGGAATAACTAAAGTAGTGATTTTCACTACCGGTAAAGGCGTCAACGATTAGGGCGTGCATAAACTTTGCATAAATCCCGGTACTCTTAAAATGGTCCCTAGCGCCAACTCTAAATAGCCAAGGGAAATTTTCGTACAAGCTAGCCAAGTAGTCTATATAGCGTCCACCTATGAAGTTATCAAACGACTTGCTAAAAACCTCATAAATGAAAAATCTATAATCAACTATTGCCCGGGCTAGATTGGCCTGTATTTGCGTCTGAGATAGCTTCAAAGTCTGCAAAGTCGTCCTCGTTAGTTATTGCTTTTTTCTCTAGCTGATTTTTTACCGCCTTAGCGATTGCGGCAACTCCAACGTTTACCTCTCCGGCAATATCTAGGTCTTGTTTGTCTTTCATATCGGTAACGTTCTTAGCAACGAAGATAGGGAACGCCCCGGAGTAAAAGCCTTGCATACCATTTCTAATTAAAAAATTCTTTTGTAATTTCTTTGCTTTTTTATAAGCACCGCAAAAATCCGGGTGTTTTAATTCCCCGGCGTCGTCGGTATCATTGGCCCATCTTTCCAAGGTATCATCATCAACCCCAATACTAACCGCGAACAATTCAAAGGTAGGGAAGTCGTTAACAACTTCTACCTCTACCTCAACCGGACCAACTACGGAGTTCTTTACTATTTTCTTTTTAATAGTGTATGGACGGCTAAAAAATTCTAAAATTTGTTTGCAAAATTTCGGGTCGTATTTTGACGGTCGGCCCAATTTAATTTTTACAACCGGTTTTAGTTTTTCTTTTTTCTCTTTTTTTATTTTAAGTGGTTGAGCTATTTTTTTTTCTTTTTTCTCTGTTGTTTTTTCTTGTGTTTTTTTCTTAACCATTTTACTTATTACCCCTCTCCCCTATTTGCATAGGTATATAGTTTCACGCTCAAATTTTTAATTTTTTCTCGGTAGGGGAGGGTAGGGGAGTGGTCGGCAATAGTCATAAAACGACTATTTAGCTCTACAATCCCCTATCTCTGCCTCTACCCCCCTTTGTGTATCTAAGTGTTAATATTGCCTCTAAAAGCCTCTAAAAGCCTCTAACTAGGCTCCTGTAGCCGGGGGAGTGGTTAGGGGAGTGGGGACCGGGCCGGTTAGTTGCTCTATTTTGGCTATCAATCTGGGGTGTTCTTTGTCAAAATGCCAATACAAATTTTTAACTTTAAACTGCCTATCGTTGGCTACAAAGCCGCATTTTTCTAGTAGGTCCGCTAGCAATTCATCGCTTAAATCGCATAGCTTATTATTATAATATATCTCTGCCGTCAAACTACAATCCCCGGTTATTGGCTCACTTGGTCGCTGTTTTAATACCTGGTAAAAAAACAACCTTTCGTAGGATAAAGCCCGGGCGCTTTTGATACTTGTAGGGTGGCCGTATCTCATTACTAATTGACGGCTGTTACTTTTTCTTGGTAAATTTCCGTCTACCTTTATTAGCATATTGCGGTTTTGTCTTGGACGTTTTCGTTAATTTTTTCGCGCCAATAATCCAATAGGTCGCTCATTGTTTGTTTAAATTTATAGCTAGGCTCCCAACCGGTCGCGGCCTTTAGTCGGCTACAATCACCTATTAAAATCTTAACGTCGCTAGGTCTCATTCTGGCCGGGTCCTGGACTATCTGCAAATCTTTCATAGCCTCGGGGTTAGCCAATGATATTAAAGTATCTAGTACCTCCTGGGCTGTATGGCCCTCGCCTGTAGCAATGTTATAAACTTCGCCCGGCTCGCCTTTTTCTACCAATAAACGATAAGCCCGGACGGTATCGCGGACGTCGGTAAAATCTCTAATACTGGTTAGGTCGCCAACCTGGATAATTTTATTTGGATTAAAACCGGCCTCTATTTCTGCTATTTGTTTAGCAAAAGTAGACGTCATATATTGTTCGCCTCTACCTGGCCCGGTATGGTTAAATGCTCTAGTTCTGATCGTTTTGATTCCATAGCTTCTAAAATACTGGTAGCACGTAAAATCGGCCGCTACCTTGGATACTGCATATTGAGACAATGGCCTTAGTGGGTTTGTCTCTTTAATTGGTACCTCATTCTCTAGCACTAAACCGTACTCCTCGGAACTACAAGCAACTTGAACGGTACAATCAATACCCAAAGCTCCTACGGCCTCGAGGATATGGCGGGTGCCGCCGTGATTAACCGCGTCAACCATTCCGGGCACTTTAAAACTCGTAGGAACGAACGCAAAAGCCGCCAAGTGAAAAATAGCGCTTGGCTTATAAATGTTTAGAACGCTCAAAACTTCCTCTTGATCTAGGATATTCATTTTGACCATATCACCGGACCCCATACGGTCGGTTTTAATAACCTCGTAGCCGTTATCCTCTAGCTCTTTGATTAGGTGCTTTGCCACAAAACCGGCCGCCCCTGTAATTAACGCTCTTTTCATAATTCCACCTCCTAAGTAGATTATTTTTTAATCAATTTATTATAAATAATTATATGTTTTTGCGCTATTTTTGGCAAATTATAACGTTTTTTATATAAATTATTAAAGTTTTTTGCTAATTTTTCCTCTAAATCGCTTAAATATTGGCATTTTATAACGCTTTTTTTGTCTTCTTTTATATCACTAAACCAATCAATATCCTTAACGTATAGCGGCCGATTGCACGCTATAACTAACTTTGCGGCGGCACTAGAGCCAATTATACCGACGTTATAATACCAAAGTACCACGGCGTCGGCTGACTTTAAAAACTTGATTAAATTATCCTCCGTTAACCAACTTTTAGGCTCTTTAAATTTATACCCTAGATTATTACAAACCCTCCGTATCCTATGCCTATCGCTCCGCCCTATCCCAAACGTTGCAATCACCGGCTTAACCTCCGGCGTATAAAGCGGGACCTCTACTATATCTAAATGCCCGCATAGATTATCGGCAATAAATAAACCAACCTCCGGCCGCGTTACTATCGCCTGGTCAATCTGACTAAAATCTAACTCCTCCGGTATCGCGCTATCGTGAAACGTTACAACCACCTTGCCGCCGTTATCTCTCACCTCCCGCATTATCCTATTTAGCCAAGATACGCGGTATAGTGTCGCCTGGTACTGGATATGCAAAACATCGGGCCGGTAGGCTATTAACTCCTCCTTGAACGCCAAGGCGTTACCGTCCCACGCCCTAACAGTAAATATCCGGCTTACCATCGGCCCATCTTTGGCCGTTAGTTTGTTTGAAATATTCGCGAAAATTCTAAAATTTGGGTTATCCTGGCGTTTGGCCATCTCTGCAATTAGTCCGGTTACATACTCGGAAATACCGCATTTTACGCCCCACGTCGTTAAATGAGCTACTCGCATAATCTAGCCCTTTCCGCATCTACAAAGTCCCGGAGGGCGCTAGGATATTCACCGGTAAACGGTGTAACCTCTCTATCGTCTAGTATGTGGTCCGGGTCCGAAACCTCGGCGCATTTAGTCCCGCCGATCTTATCGTAGAGTTTCCACCTTTCCCATACTTCGCGCTGTGGCTTAATATAGCCTAAATGGAAATATCTAACCGGTACCGCCGCTCGGCTCTCTACGCCCTGTAGCCCCTCGTGGACGCCAAGGCCCCAACGTATGCGCGGGATATTTCTAAATAGTACCTCCTGGGGTTGGATAAATTGGTAATTAAAAATATCTCTCATAAAGTGCCAAAACTCGACGCTATAACAATCGGCCACCGGGTCGTTAATAATTTTTCTAATTTTTTCCTCGGCGTCGTCCGGGTAAATTTCGTCCGCGTCAACCTTTAAAATCCAATCGGAGGTAGTAAAATCCTTGGCTAGGTTTCTAGCGTCGGAAAAATTAAACTCTTTGAAAAAATCAAAGTATTCAACTACTTTGACATTAGGAAATTTACCTTTGCTTTTTAACCAAAATACCGTCTTGCTAGAACTTACAATCACTACCTCATCAACCCAACTAAGTGATTGTAATACATTTAATAGGTACGGCTCCGGGGCCGGACCTATCAATAAATTTATTGCTAGTTTTTGCATAAGTTCCACCTCATACTATTATTTTTTATGTAAACGATCTATTAGGGCCGTGACGGCCCCATAGATCAAAAAAGAGCCAATAACCAATCTAACCCAACCATAGGGTATAAATATCAATGCGGCCATTATCGCCGCCCCTATAATCATCACTAAAACGTATTCTAAATATTTGCGCATATTCTAACCTCTTTAATACCAATGGCATATTATATCACCCTTTTTAGTATGGCAAATTCTAGGTACTAGCCAATGCGCCCACGCGGCGCTAGGGTTTCCATACGTCCCCTTTATGTAGGTAAAACCAAACTCTAGCTCGCTCTCTAAATCACCTAAATTTTTTTGTTTACTGCAAGGGTTGGCCTGGAATAGCCCGCAAGCTGTCTCGGAGGGGTTTTTAATCCCAACTATCCAACTACTTTCCTTGTCAACTAATTTATATAACGCGTCCCAATGCTCCGGCCCAAATTCTACCGCGTTTTTTTCCTTTGCTCTCTCAATAGCCGTATTACTTTTTTGCCGGCTCTCAACTCTAGGCCTGGTAGGTTTTTTGCTTGGCATAATAGTCGGTACTGGACTACTAGGCTCCGGCACAACCGGTATAATATCCACCCTAGGAGTAATTTTGCTAATATTTCCGGTAGTCGATATAACATTTGCTACCCTCCCTATCTCATATATTTTATTTATACTGAACGGCTCCCCGCCGTCTTCGCTATTGGCCTCTTGCTTATCACTCGCTACCGGTATCGCTGTCATTGCTAACGCAATTACGAGGCCGCAAAATGATTTATTCATAGGATTAAATCCTTGTTTATTGTTCCCATTGCCTCCAATTATACCATAGGATTTTTAGCGCCCGCCCAATTTTTGGGCCATTCTGTTTAATTTCTGGGGGATACTTTCCTTTATCGCGTCCTGGTTTAACTGCATACCGTTTAGTAACATACTACTTTGATATGCTCCGTTGTATGTTGTGTCGGTTGATAAAACTATTAAATGGTCGCTTAGGGTCAAATCTAGGGCCTCGGAGGAAACGGCTAGGGCAAAGCCGGTTAATTTATCGTCCAAGTATAGCCGTTGCCAATCTTGGAGGCTCTGCCCTATGCAATTCTCTATTTGATTTATTAAATCTTTTTTTGCTTGGCTAAGATCGGCCATTTTCTATTTGCTCTAGCACTCCAACCGGCGCTAGTTTCTTTATTTTTATATATTTTTTAGCCGTTGATAATCTTCCCTTTAGATCGTGCAAATCTGCTTTTAGCCTGGCTACTAATTCGGCTAGTTTTAATTTTTCGGCTAGTACTTCCTGTACGCGCGCCTTGCCGTCAATCTCTCCTCTAAGATCAAATAAAGTTTTTTGCAAGCCCTCGATCTTATAATTGCGATAATTTACTTGCTGATTGAGGCATTTATAAACTCGCTGATATTCTACCTGGTCGCCCTGGATAGTAGCTAATAAATCGTCAATCTCTTTTTTTTGCTCGCCTATTTTTTTATCTCTATCCTCGAGGTCGGCGTAGCTCTGGGTTGATATGGCCGTTAAATTTTCCTCTTGCGCCCTTATCCTGGCATTTAATAACTCTATTTTTTCGTCTTTTTCCTCGACTAGGTTATTTTTTTGCCTTAACTGGCCGCTCTCGATACTTAGCAATCTCTTAGTTTCTTCTAAATCTTCCTTTAATTTTTTCTCTTTTTGCTTAAAATCATATACCAATTTATCGCAATATTTCTCTTTTTGCTCAAATAACACTCTCCAATGCTTGGAGTTTTTCACCTTGCCGTCATAGTGATTAGTACTAATAATTGTTAATCCTAAAAAGTTCATAATTCCACCTCCTAAAGTGATTTTAAACTTACCTTGTTTTTTTACCGTACTTTAATTGCTTTATAACCTGTTTGAGTTTGCCCGCTCCAACGTCGGGGTTAGCCTTAGTTTTCATAATATTAGCCGCTAACCAACCTTTAACCTTTGCCTCCTTTCGGTTTAAAAATATATGTCTCATTAGTTTGGCTATTTCGTCCTTATCCGGGGCGGCCCATTTGCCAAGTATCGGGTCAATCCCTAATAATTCACTTTTAGGGTATTTAGCCGGGACCAAATCAAATTTTTCTATCGGGTACGAATACATCGGGTTGCTAATATCCTCTAGCGCTGACCAATTCGTTAATATGGTCGGTAGGCCTGTAGCCATAGCCTCGCGGGGTGGTAGTCCGAAACCCTCGCCCCGGCTTGGATAAACGAACGCGTCGGCCTCAAAATATAGCTTTTGCATTTGTTCGGTTGTATAGTCCTCCTCGATAATCTCTATATTCTTTTTTGGTAAAAATGTTACCGGGGACCCTTGGCGGGTTTTGACTATAAACCGGACCGGCTCGTTACTGCCGAACTCCTCATAAAATGCTGATAGTGCGGCTTTTATATTCTTGCGCTCGTCCATATTCGCCACGGCTAGAAAAGTAAATATTTCGCGATTATCCGGGCGGTCCATATACTGGTAGTCGGCTAAATTTATCCCTAGCTGTATTACCTCGATATGCTTTTTTACGCCGGACTTAATAAATACATCTTTGCAAAACTGACTAGGCACTAGAACGCAATCGCATAACCGATTTAAGCAATTTACCCAATATTGAGGTAGCCGGGTGGTCTCAAACATCGTAAACGCCATTTTTGGGCCTTTAACGTCCTGGTATTGGCCAAGAGTAGGGGGTAGGTGGTAGATAATTGCCGGGTCACTTAGATTTATTTTTTCTTTTAAGATTGCTAGTAATTCCGGCTTACTGAATTTGTCTATCTTCCAATCCTGGGCCTTAAAATTAACCTCAAAGCCTTGGTTTTTAAGCCCAAGGGCTAAATTTTGCGCGCTGTATCCGTATCCATCAATCGCCAACAACGGCGCTATTATCGTTACTTTTTGCATTTTGGCCCTCCTCCGGGATTGTTAAGTTAAATTTTAAACTTCTACCTCTGCCGTCTGTTACTCCAATCGTTTTATTTGCCGCTCTTAGCGCCTCCGCCGCGTCCTCTATCGTTGGCTCCGGCTCTTCTTGCTGTCTCCTGGTTAGCCTCCGAACTTCTTTTTTAATCGCTCCGTACGTTACCCCGGGCGTCTTCTCTTCGTGGGCTATGATTGCCTCGGCGTTGGCTATGTAGGCCTCTTGGTTTGTCGCTTTTTTAAATGTTTTTACTACTAAATCGAGATTTTGGCCGGATAACATCGCGAATTTGCGCAATATTTTAGCTTTTTTTGAGTTCATTTTTTTTAACCTCTTTTAGCTTATCCTTAATCATTTTTTGGCGCTCCTCTTTGGTTTTGCCTAGCTCCTCGACGGTCCAAACGATTTTACAATTATTACATCGGTAGCCCCGGCCGTCCTGCTTGGCGCTTACTGATCGGCCGCAATTAGCGCAATAAATTTTAGTATTATCTTTAGTCATCTTAGTAATCTCCTTATTTTCTTATAAATTGCCTAACGGCGTTACCTACTAAATCGCTCGAACTGTTGGCTTTACCACCGCCTACATTAAATACCATCTCGATACCCTCCAACCGGCAAACCTCATACTCGGGTATATTGTCTTCTCTCCGGTCGCCACCATTGGCGAAAATGTCCGGTTTTAGAAACTGTAAACTCTCTACTACGGTCTCATCTTTATCACTTGACAAAAAAACCTCATCAACCGGCTTTAGGGCCGCGATTAACTCCGATCTCTCCGCCATTGGCATAAAGACGTAACCCTTTTTATTCTTTAAAAATTCGTCGTTGTTGAGTATTACTACTAGCTTATCGCCTAGCTTTTTAGCCTCCTCGAACATTCGGAGGTGGCCGACGTGGATAGGGTCAAACCCTCCCGATACTGCCACAATGATTTTTTTATTTTCCTTGTTCATCGCTCCACTCCTTGTATGTTTTACCGCTAATAGTTTCAAATCTAGTATTGCAAACGTTACAGTCGGCCCAAATCACCGTTTTATAGTCATTGACTATTTTAAAGTCTGTACCGCCGCATATAGGGCATTTGTCCGGCTCCCTAATTGCTTTATTTTCTTCCTCTGCCATTATCCCGGACCATCTGGCCTTTTCTCGCTTTTCAAACCTTAAATCGGCCTCCTCGCGCTTTTTAATCATTTCCTGTAATTCAAATACAAACGGTAAAACTCTAGTAATCTGTTGGGTCCCCATCTCTCCCCGGCCCTGGCTAGTTGAAACTCTGATAATTTCGGAGGGGATACCCTGTAGTTTGTCTACTGTCTTGCCGAACTTTGCGGCCGCTAGTTGCTCATTGGCATACTCAAACTCGTAATCCGTTAACCAACCAAAGTATTTAGTATAAATCATTCCCTTGGCCTTGTAGTGCGCCTCTGCCTCCTCTCCTAACTTTTTAAAGTCCCGATTTTTCATTAGGCCGCGTACTCGATCTAATCCGTCCATTACTCACCTCCTGGGGTGTTACTATTTTTATAAAATATTGTTTTGCCGTCTATTTTTTTGTAAACATATTCACCGGAGTTTACCGCTTTTTCTAGCTCCTCCTTGGTCCAAAATATTTTACCGTCTTCGGCCTTGGCCCAATATTCCGCCTCGTCGATCTCTAGGCTCATCAATTTACCAATATGATCTACTGCCTCGCCCTGGGGGTTTTTACGCCGGAGGAGTACAACCGGGTCTAGTCTGGTCCGCCACCATTTATCCGCCCGGGCGTTTTCCATAGCCTTATAAATATCGTCTAGGCTGTAGGTCTCTAACCAATATTCTAAATTAGCTAGTAAAGGCTCAAAGGCTGATAATCTTTTGCCAAAAATTAAATTATATTTGCCTATAATCTTTTTAGCTTTATCCTCTAAATCTGAATTTTTAACCGGTTTCTGATTTATGGATTTATGATTTATGGATTTATGGTTTATTGGTTTAGGATTTATAGGGGGTTTGTAACCCCTTTCTAACCCCTTAAAATCATCAATACTAGACTTAATAACTTTAACCCCTTTGTAACCACTCTCTAACCCCTTAATAACATCATCAAAATATTGGAGTACTTCGGCCGGTATCTTAGCTAATTCCTTGGCCTTTGCCTCCATAACCCTATCTCTACCTACATAGTCGCAATAAGAAAAGTCATTATTTATATAAACCCATTCATCATAGAAAAAATAAAGCCTATTCTCGGCAAGCTCTATTTTGCATTGCTCTAATTGGGCCTCATTGAATTTTAATAAAAAACAAACCTCTAAATCTCTTTGCTCAAATATTCTAGTTAACCCGATATTATCGTTACTCACTAGAAATAATGCTAGTAGCGTAGCCGGGGCGCTAACCTCTTTTAATTGTTTGCTATACCAAATATTTTTTGGATACAAAATTCTAGTTTTCATAAGTTCCACCTCCTAAAATGGAGTTACTATTTTTTATCTAAATTTTGGTCGTCATCGAGGACCTTATACCCTGGTACGTCGGTGCCTTTATTTGTCTCATAAATTACCAGTTGCCTCTTAATCTGCAATGAGTATTTATTACCACCTAGCCAAACTAGGGTAAAATCCTCGGTTGCTACCGTGTAGTCTGAAAATCTAGGCTTTAAAAACTTCCAAAATTCCCACCAACGCGGCTTAACCTCAATAATGTAGCTTTTTATATACTCGCGGCTATTATTGCTTAGGTCTTGCATTAGCATTTTGCGCCGGTCCTTGGCAAGCTATCAAAATAGCTTTGCACTTCTTCTTTAGTTGTTACCAACTGGTTACCCTCCAAAACGACGCTAGGGATAATGCCGGACTTCATACGCTCCCGGATACCTTTAATCCCCAATGGCAAAATAGCCAATTTATCTACATCGTATGGACTTAGCCACTTCTTTTTTTTCTCCATTATTCCACTCCTTAGTTATTACTTATTTACTATTCTATTACTTTTGTATCAACTTAGCAATTACTTAGTTATCCACAACCTTTACGCTTATTTCCCGAAATTATCCGCAAGTATGGATAAGTCGGTAATATCCACTTTACCATCTAAATTTATATCTCCCCGGGCCATTTGAGGGTATACCCCAAATCTAAAAACTAAGATCAATAAAATTGTGGTAACGGCAAACGCTATATCTATGGCCCTGGCTATCCTCCGGCTCCGCCTGGCGTATTTATTATGGCATACGGCGCATAGTACGCCTCTGGTAGTGATTAAAAACGCTTTTCTCTCTCCGCACTTTTCGCAAATTGGTAAATCTTCTTCTCTCATAATAGGCCACCTTGTTTATAGTTAAATTCTTTATCTAATTCCGCATTGGATACGTGGGCCTGGTGCATTGCCTCCCTGGCGCCCTCCGGCGGGTATCCTAGTTCCTCACGCCAACGATCAATATTTAAGTTTCGCGCCGTTGCTACGGTTATATCGGTCGGCAAAAAACGCATTCGATATTTTGGA
>Ga0172367_10002236_pt1 | contig 26772 bp, 17 predicted proteins | sample Lak10m_FD_114542 | JGI IMG/M metagenome (GOLD analysis project Ga0172367, IMG submission 114542) | Freshwater microbial communities from Kabuno Bay, South-Kivu, Congo - kab_022012_10m | ecosystem: Environmental > Aquatic > Freshwater > Lake | place: Democratic Republic of the Congo: South-Kivu...
TCCCAATGGGTTGACACGTGTGTCAGAGGGTGCTGTCACACTTCCCAATGGGTTGACACGTGTGTCAGAGGGTGCTGTCACACTTCCCAATGGGTTGACACGTGTGTCAGAGGGTGCTGTCACGCTTCCCAATGGGTTGACACGTGTGTCAGAGGGTGCTGTCACGCTTCCCAATGGCTTGACACGTGTGTCAGAGGGCTCTGTCACACTTCCCAATGGGTTGACACGTGTGCGGTAAAATGCTGCTGTAGAGTAATGGCCTCTGACCGGAATGGTGGTTCGATATGTGGCTTCGGCAGGGTGCATGTGCATGGTGCGTCAGACCAAAATTGAGTGGCCCAGTGCACGTTGGCAAATCGAATTTGCGACCGAGTGCAGTGGACGGTACCCATTTCAGGGGCGATCACCAAATGGGTCAATGAATTGACAGACAGTGCTTTGATGGCGTTTGACAGGTGCGCGGAAGGCAAGATCGGGTGCAGTGGACGGTACCCCTTGCGCAGCCTTCCGCAAAAACCAGTTGCAGGGTGTTGCAACTGACGGAACAGAGATGTACCTTGGTTCTTCCAACCATTTTAGTCATGCGGCACAACCCCAACGACCTTGACGAACTGGTGCAGGCCATGAACAGCGAAGAGCTGCGCGCCTGCCACGGCCAGTTGAAACGTTATCCATCCAAATATGGCAGTACCCTTACAGACCTGCTTCATGCCCTGCGCGAAGGAGCATCGGCCCAGCGACAACAGCAATTGTTGGCCAAACGGGGCCATGCCGGTAAGTTGAAGCACCTGAGGCGCACGTTGGCCGAACGGGTAGACCTTGCGCTGATGGTGCACTACCGCCACCTTACGGGGGCCATGCGGCTACAGGCCATGCACCAGAAGGTCGAGATACTGTTTGGCAAACGCCTGATGCGACAGGCCCAACTTGTGGTGAATGCGATGCTGGCCTTGGCACGCAGCCTGCACGACCTGGAGGCCGAGCGCAGCACCCTGAAACTGCAACTTACCCTTATGGTGGATCGCGGAAGGGAGCACTTGGAGGCGCATTTGCCTGCATGGCGCTGCCGCATGGAAGAAATAACCCGACAAATGCATGCAGAGGATGAACTGAGGGTGATCGTAAAACAGTTGTTCGCATTGCGAAGGGAGAAGGGTACCGACCTTACCGATGCAGACCGTGAATGGGTGCAGGTGCTTGCAGCGCACCCGTTGCTGCAGGCCCCGCCCAACACGTTGGGGCTGCATGGCCAAAGGCAGTACCATTTGGCACACATGTACTACCATAAGCACATGGGGCAGATGGACCGCGCACTGGAGCACCACCTACAGATGCGCGCCCTGTGGGATGCCAATCCGGCCCTGAAACACGATCGCCCCGACCACTACCGTTGGATGCTTGACGATGCGTTCGGCATCTATTTCCGTACAGGACGCTATGCCGAGGCGGCCGCCATGCATGAGACCATGCGCCAAACACTGCTATGGTCGCACGAGCAGAATGTGGGTTATACCGTGAAACTGTGCATCAACGGCATGCTGGTGCACCTAAACCTTGCCAACCGCCAAGGCATGCTTCACGAACTGCAACAGACCACGGCCATCATAAGCGAGCATGGTGCCCACATGGAGGCATCGGCCCACAAGACCCTGTGCTACAATGCGGCCGTATGCTGTTTTCTGCTGCAGCACGACCGTGCCGCCCTGCGCTGGCTGGCCATTCTGCTGCATAGGCATGGTGGGGGTGTGCGCAAAGATCTGGATGCACAGGCGGCCAACCTGCAACTGATGCTCTGGTCAGACCGTGGCGAGACCGAAAAGCTGACCGAGCGCTTGGCAACGATGGATGTGACAGGGCCCGGTACCAACGCCATCAGCTTGCTGTTGCACAGCGTGCTTTTACAGCATGTGAATGGTGGCAAGCACCGCATGTCCACAAGGCACTGGCAGCAGGTGGCGCACCAACTGCAGGCCGTGCCACAGGGCAACACCCTCATTGGCTATGAGGAAATGAACGTGTGGGTGCAGGCGCACGTGCAACAGTTGCCACGGTGGCAGGTGTTTGTGCAGCGCACCACGCAGGCCAAGGCCGCTTGATGGGCTGGAGGCCCTTCGGTACGTCCGCCTGTGGCGGCCAGGGTGACCCTTGGCGCGGTGCATGCGCCATAAAAAAAGTCTGGGCCCGCGCATGCGCGGGCCCAGACCTCATCATCATTCAAAAATCCTTAGAAAGGATACTTGTTCTCGTCAATGATCACTTTGGCAATCCTTCTACGGGCGTCTTTCACGTTATAGACATCCGTCTTCGTGAAGCGCTTGATGCCAAGGCTCATCATTTTCAACTCATCGCCTTCTGCATAAGAAGCAATGGCGTCCTTGCCCCACTTCCAAATGTTGTCGGCCGTATCGTTGAAGTAAACTTTTACCATATCGATCTGTGCAGCGCAAGCAGCTTCGCCTTTCACACTTACCATCTTCTCGGCTCTCAGCAACGCAGATTCTGCGGTGTAGATGGCAATGAGAATATCGGCAATGTTCATCAGCACTTCCTGCTCTTTGGCAAGGCTCATGGCCAATTTCTGTACGGCAGACCCGGCCACCATCAATGCGGCCTTCTTGAAGTTCTTGAGGTAGCCTTTCTCTTTGCCGAACAGGGTTGTGTCTTCATCTCCCAATTCAGGAATGCTCATCAATTCGCCAGCAACCTTCTGCGCAGGTCCCATCAGGTTCAGTTCGCCTTTCATGGCTTTCTGAAGCATCATGTTCACCGTAAGCATACGGTTGATCTCGTTGGTTCCTTCGAAGATGCGGTTGATGCGGGCATCGCGATACGCACGCTCTACTGGCGACTCGGCACTGAAGCCCATGCCACCGTAGATCTGAACGGCCTCGTCAACGATGTAGTCGATAGCCTCAGAACCGAACACTTTCAGAATGGCGCATTCCACAGCGTATGATTCAACGCCTTTCAGCTTCGCTTTCTCAGGGTCCATGCCTTCGGCAATGTATCGGTTGATGCAGTTTTCGATGTCCTGACCGGCACGGTACGTGGCAGATTCGTTCACCCAATTAAGAATGGACTGCTGCGCCAATTTGTATTGAATGGCTCCATACTTTGAGATAGGACGAGTGAACTGCTCGCGCTCGTTGGCGTATTTAACCGACTGCGTAATGGCCTGCTTACCGCCACCAATGGCAGCAGCACCCAATTTGATACGACCGATGTTGAGGATGTTCACCGCGATCTTGAAACCGTTTCCTCTTTCAGAAAGCAGGTTCTCTACAGGAACTTTCACATTATTGAAGAACACTTGGCGGGTTGAAGAGCCCTTGATGCCCATCTTTTTCTCCTCTGCGTTCAGGCTCACACCTTCCCACTTGCCCTCCACCAAGAACGCGCTCAGGTTCTTATCGTCATCTATCTTGGCGAAAACGGTGAACAGGTCAGCGAATCCCGCATTGGTGATCCACATTTTCTGTCCGTTCAGAATGTAATATTTACCATCCTCAGAAAGCGTTGCCTTGGTCTTACCAGAATTGGCATCCGACCCGGCACTTGGTTCGGTCAAAGCATAAGACGCTTTCAATGCACCGCTAGCCAGACCTGGCAGGTATTTCTGCTTCTGTGCTTCGTTTCCGTAATACTGCAATGGCAATGTTCCGATACCAGTGTGTGCAGAGATAGCCACGGAGAACGAGTGTCCGGAACCTGTTGCCTCGGCCACCAGACAGCTGGTGTTGAAGCTGGCTCCCATGCCACCGAACTCTTCTGGAACGGTGATGGCCAACAGACCCAACTCACCTGCTTTGTCCATTAGACCGGCCATCAATCCCTCTTCCAAGGTGTCGATGCGGTCCAAATTCGGGGTTACTTCCTGTGCAATGAAATCACGACACGTTTGCGCGATCATCTGCTGCTCTTCCGTCCACTCTTCTGGAGTGAACACATCTTGGTACTCAGACTCGCGAACGAGCCACTCACCACCTTGCAGCGCCTTTTTTTCTACTGTTTCCATTTTATGATTATTTGATAATTGGTCAATTTGATAATTTGATGATGAAGCCGATTCGGAAAGCGAATTATCGCATTATCAAATCATCTCATCATCAAATCGATTTTACATCATCTCAAAGATGCCAGCAGCACCCTGTCCGGTTCCCACGCACATGGTAACCATACCGTACTTGCCGTTGCGTTTCTTCAGTTCGTTCATCACCTGCACGGTCAGTTTGCCACCTGTGCAACCAAGTGGGTGACCCAATGCAATGGCACCACCGTTCACGTTCACCTTGTCCTCATTCAGGCCAAGTTCACGAACCACGGCCAACGACTGAGATGCGAATGCTTCGTTCAGCTCAATGATGTCCAGATCATCCTGTTTGATGCCAGCCAGTTTCAACGCCTTTGGAATGGCAGTGATAGGGCCAACACCCATGATGCTAGGCTCAAGGCCGGTTACAGCATACGATGCCACGCGGGCGATCGGTTGAACACCCAGTTCCTTCAATTTCTTTTCCGAAACCACCAGAACGAATGCGGCACCGTCAGAAGTTTGAGATGCGTTTCCAGCGGTTACAGAGCCGCCTGTTTTGAAAACGGGCTTCAGCTTGGCAAGCGCATCAAAGCTGGTGCCTTTGCGTGGGCCTTCATCGGTGTCAACCACATACGAACGCTCCTGACGCTTCTCACTGGCATCGAGGAATACTTCGTTCACGGTGATCGGAACGATGTCGTCCTTGAAGCGGCCGCTGGCAATGGCAGCCAAGGCTCTGTCGTGCGAACGCACAGAGAACGCATCCTGATCCTCGCGGCTCACATTGTACTTTTCGGCCACGGCCTCCGCGGTCAATCCCATTCCCCAGTACCAATCGCTGTGGTACTTGGCCACTTGATAGTTAGGAGTTACGGTCCAACCACCGAATGGCATCGGGCTCATGCTTTCAACACCTCCTGCAATGATGCAATCGGCCAATCCAGCATGAATTTTTGATGCGGCAATGGCAATGGTTTCCAATCCTGACGAGCAGTAACGGTTCACGGTCATTCCAGGAACCTTTACGGTATCCAATCCCATCAAAGAGACCATTCTACCGATGTTCAGACCGAGTTCTGCCTCGGGTGTGGCGCAACCTGCGATCACGTCATCAATGGTGTCTTTGTCAAGGGTTGGAACGGAGGCCACCAGATGTTTGATCACATCAGCGGCAAGTTCGTCCGGACGTGTGAATTTGAATACTCCACGTGGCGCCTTTCCAATGGCTGTTCTAAAGCCTGCTACAATGTATGCGTCCATATTAGTCTATGTTTATGGTTTGATTCTTTTGATTCTCCAATTTTTTCAATTCTTCGATGGATACTCCGTTCTTGGCCACAAGCACACCTTTGTTGTAAGTGTAGGTGTATTTGAGTTCGCCTTCCGAATCGTAGAATTTCCAATCGCCATGCTTTTTGCCGCGTTCGTAAGAACCTTCTGAACTGGTTTCGCCCGTGTTGAGGTAGTAGTTGACCCAATACCCCGTGCGGACGTTCTTCTCGTATTCGCCTTCGGTCTTCGTGGCGCCTGTGTAATAGAAGCGCTTGTAAATGCCGTGTTTGCGTCCATCATAATACTCGGCCTGCTCCATGAGTGCCCCGGTGTGCGGGTAATAACGGGTTGACATGCCGTGCTTCTTGTCGTTGAGGTAATTGACCTCAGCAATGATGATGCGCGAAGCGGAATACAGTTTCCAGAGCCCTTGCTTGCGGTCGTACTCGTCCCTAACGTTCCGATGCTTTTCCTTTCCGGGTGCAAACTTCGGACGCTCTTCCGACTGCCCCTTTGAAAGCAAGGGAATTGCAGTGAGGTGAAGCAGTATGAGGATATTTCTGACACGTGCGTGAAGCATTGGGCCTTCAGTGAAGGAACCTATCAGTTTCTAAGTGGTCTGCCTGAGGTTACCAAGCTTTGCATCCTTTCCATCGACTTGCGGGTCATGGCCAGTTTCAGGAAGGCTTTACGCTCCAGCCCAAGAAGGTATCGTTCCGATACTTCGGTTGCCTGAGAGAGGTCGCCTCCTGCAAGCACGTAACCGAACTCTTCAGAAATGATCCTGTCGTGTTCAGAAATGTACTTGGCGCTTTCCATGCTCCGTGCTCCCGCAACGAAAATTCCAAGGCCTTTCTTGCCCAGAACTTTGATGTCTTTACGCTCAACTGGTTTTGAGTAGCCTTGCTCGTACAGTTCAATCACCGCACGCTTAGCACGACCGATCCTTCTTTCGGCAGAAACAGAAACCTCATCGATTCCTTTTCTGAGAATGCCAAATTCGAAGGCCTCTTCAGCAGATGTGGCAACCTTGGCCATTCCAACGGTTAGGAAGCGCTCACGCAATGCTGGGAGCTCCAAGTTCTCTTTTTGGAAATCGTCAGAAGCGCGCAATGCCATTTCTTTCGAACCAGCACCCGCTGGGATTACTCCCGCTCCGAATTCAACTAATCCGATATACGTCTCGGCTGCCGCGATGACCTTATCTGCATGCAGACAGATCTCGCAACCTCCACCCAAGGCCATTCCGTGCGGTGCTGCCACAACAGGAATTGACGAGTAACGGATTCGCATCACCGTATCTTGGAACGCTTTCACTGCCATGTCGAGTTCTTCCACTTCCTGCTGTGCAGCAAGCATGAAGATCATTCCTAAATTGGCTCCAGCAGAGAAGTTCTCACCATTGTTGGCGATCACTACTCCTTTCCATTTTGCATCACCTTCGGCAATGTCTATTACTTTATTTATTCCCTGAAGGATCTCACTACCAATGGTGTTCATCTTGGTATGGAACTCCAAGTTCAGAACGCCATCACCAAGATCGAAGATGGTTGCTCCTGCGTTGCTCCAAACCACGTTGTTCTCACGTAGGTTATCCAAAATGATAAGGTCTTCCGTTCCTGGAACCACCTTGTAATCTCCCGAAGGAATATCGTAGTACAATTGCTTGCCGTCTTTCGCCTTGTAGAAGGTGTCGCAGCCTTTTGCAAGCATATCATACACCCACTGCGCAGGCTTCTTGCCAGCTGCTTCCATCAGCTTTACGGTCTCGGCAACGCCAAGGGCATCCCAAGTAGCGAATGGTCCCAACTGCCAACCGAATCCAGCACCGATGGCATCATCGATCTTGTACAGGTCGTCAGAAATTTCAGGAATACGGTTTGCCGCATACTGGAACAATCCGTAGAACGCCTTGCGGTAGAATTCGCCCGCTTTATCTGTTCCGCCAGCAAGGATCTTCATTCGCTTGCGAAGATTATCCTCAGCTTTTGCAGCCTTCAACGTTGGGAAATCAACCTTCGGAGCCTCTTGGTACTCCAATGTTTTCAGGTTCAACTCAAGGATGTTCTTTCCTTCCTTTTTGTAGAAACCTTGTCCGGCCTTAGAACCGATCCATTTGTTCTCCACCATTTTGGTGATGTATCCCGGAACATCGAAAAGGTGGTTGGCCTCATCGTTCGGGCAGTTCTGCTTCAATCCGCCAGCTACAAGAACCAACGTATCCAAACCGACTACATCGCATGTTCTGAACGTAGCAGACTTGGCACGACCAAGTATTGGACCAGTCATCTTATCCACTTCAGTAACCGTCAGGTCCATTTCCTCCACCAAGTGGAACAATGCCTGAATGCTGTAAACACCCACACGGTTTGCAATGAACGCGGGCGTGTCTTTACACAATACGGTTGTCTTTCCGAGGAAACGATCACCGTAATCCATCAGGAAATCAACTACCGCCTGATCTGTTTTTGGTGTTGGAATGATTTCCAACAATTTCAAGTAACGCGGTGGGTTGAAGAAGTGCGTTCCAGCAAAATGCTTTTGGAAATCTTCGCTTCTTCCTTCCAACATCATATGAATTGGAATACCTGATGTGTTTGATGTGATCAGCGTTCCGGGCTTACGGTATTTCTCCACTTTGGCAAATACCTGCTGTTTGATGTCCAAGCGCTCTACAACAACCTCGATCACCCAATCGAACTCAGCGATCTTCGCCATATCATCATCAAAGTTTCCTGTGGTGATGCGGTTGGCAAACGATTTCTTATAAAGCGGATTCGGGTTCGATTTGATGGCGAATGCCAACGCATCGTTCACAATGCGATTCCTTACAGCTGGATGCTCGGTGGTCAAACCTTTCGCCTTTTCAGCATCGTTCGGTTCACGCGGAACGATGTCCAACAGGAGCACTTCCACACCGATGTTCGCAAAATGACATGCAATGCGCGATCCCATGACACCGGAACCCAGCACTGCTACCTTTTTAATACTTCTCTTCATGTTTCAGATCTTTTGGCTTATGCCGTTGATGTTCACTTTATCGTAAATTGATTTTTTGTCAATGATCTCGTTGATGAGGTTGGCCACCTCAAAGAAGATGTTCAGTTTATCTTCTGGAACAGCAGAACGCACGGCTTTGTTGAAAGCCACAACTCCAACCTTGGCCAATTCGCGTTTTTTCTTTCCTTCTTCGGTCAGGAAAATGCGCATCACACGTCCGTCCGAAGGGTCGGCTCTGCGTTCGAGATAGCCCTTTTCTTCCATGGTTTTCAGCATGCGCGTCAGGCTTCTGGCCTCCATTCCCAACATAGGGGCAATTTTGGTTGCAGGTGTTCCTTTGTCAAGGTCGATGTTCAGAAGCACGAACCCTGTGGCAGCACTTACATCGTGCTGCGCACCTGTGGTATTGTAGAGCCTTGAAATGGCGTGCCATGTGGTTTTCGTGGTGAAACACACGCTTTCTTCCGGACGCAGATGACGTTTTTCAGCCATGGGCAGCCAAAGTAAAAATTTATTATGCATGCATACCAAATGTGAAAAAATATTATGCATGCATACGTTTTTCAGATGACAAATTCCACCCATTTTGATGATGCCTTGTGGCGACCATACCTTTGCCCGAAACGATTGAAATGAAGATTTCGGCTTTGTTTGTAGGAGTTGCGTTGGTCCTGATGATCATCACAACTGTACTTGGTTCAGGCGCTATCATGCAGTTCGGCATGGATTCGCTTGGCTTAGGTTGGACAGCATCATTTGTTGCGCCTCGTTTGCTCATGCTAGTGCTTGCGGTTCTTCTTGTTTCAGTTTTCTGGAATGCGGCACAAGTTGGCTCCAGAATGAAGGTCGTTCTGAGCATCCTGTTGTTCAGTGCATGTGTGGGGGGGTATTTGGCCATTAACCTTCCTTACAAGGTCGATTGGAGCAGAACAGGAACCGATATGGGCGGCAAACTCGATGGCAATCCGATTGAACTGATGTTGAACGAATCGCAGCCCGATTTTAATGGGTTGGTGATGCTGGCTTTGCCAAACTGCCCTTATTGTTTTGAGGCACTTCCAAAAGTGAGAGCTATCAAGCAGCGTCAGCCCGATGTTGATGTTGCCGTGTTTGTGTTTGCTCGCGATTCTGGCAGAATGGAGTTCTTCAAGGAACACATCGGCTCAGTCGATTTTCCAGTCTATCTGATCACCGATCGCGGTTTCTCAATGGAGATATGTGGAGGGTTATTTCCTGCGTTCCTATATTATAAGGATGGGAAGGTTGTTCACAATTGGGCCTACAACCAGTTCGGATATCCTGCCATGGATTGGGTGGAGAATCGTTTGAACTGAGTAGGTTTCTGAATATTCACCGCCTCATCTGCCACCCGCGTACTGGGCGTATCAATATTCAAATTCGGAATGCGTTCCAAATACTCCGTTTCCAAACTGATGTGGCCGAATTCCTCGGTCACTTTCCCGCGCAGCCTGTAAATACCTGGCCCACGGAACGGATACTTGTCAGCCACATTCGGGAACTGCACGCTATTGATCCATTGTCCTTCAAGGTCGATGAGATTACCGAAGGTCATGTATTTGCCATCGCTGGTGTGCGTGCCACGGACGTGAACCCGATAAGCGATGATTTCCACGGTCTCGTTCACGCGCTGGTTCATTTCCGCCACCGTTAGCGTTGGCAGACCAGTCTTATCTATAAGGTCGAATGGAGAAATGGTGACAGGAAATCCGAGCAGTTCCATTTCATCGTACGCATTTTCCAGTTCGTGATACCAGAGTTCCGGCAATCGGAATTCCTTCACTTCGGCATCAAAAAGCTTGCGGACAGGCCGCGAAACCTTGGTGTGGCCGAGCAGGAAATGGGCATCCCACAGCAATGCTTTCTTGTCCAAACCTGTAAACCGAAGTGCACCAATTCGGATGAGAATTCGCAACTGTTCCAACGAAATAGGAACGCGTTTAACCATATCGCGCAGGTCTTGGAATTTGCCATTCTGATAGCGTTCGATCAGCAACTGTCTCATCGTTTCAGCTTCAAAACCCGCGATCATTCCGAGGCCGATGAAAATATCCTTTCCAAAAATGGTTGCTCCGCTGTCGCTGCGGTTCACGCAAGGCAGATGGATGGTTGCGCCATGCAATTTGGCTTCGTGCAGATACAGTTCCTGCGAATAGAAACCGCCTCCATTGTTCACCGTGGCAACCATGTATTCCAACGGAAAATGCGCTTTGAGGAACAGTGCCTGATAACTCTCCACCGCATAGCTGGCCGAGTGGCCTTTGGCAAAAGCGAAGTTCCCGAAGCTCATGATCTGCTCCCAGATCTTTCCGATGGTTTCCTGCGGATGGCCTTTGGCAATGCAGTTGCTGAAAAACCGGTCTTTGATCTTGCCGAATTCGTTGCGTTCACGGAATTTCCACGACATGCCTCTGCGCAGAATATCGGCTTCTTCCAGCGTGAGGTCGGCAAAGAGGTGCGCCACTTTCAACACATCTTCCTGATACACCATCACACCGAACGTGTCGTGCAGAATGGCATACATCTCGGGCAGTTCGGCTTCGGCCGCTTTCCGCCTTTCCTCATCCTGAAACCGCAGAATGTACTCGCGCATCATACCGCTTTTCGAAACACCAGGACGGATGATGGAACTGGCCGCCACCAAACGGTTGTAATCTTCGGCTCTCAGCTTGGTGAGCAGCATGCGCATGGCGGGCGATTCCACATAGAATGCACCGACCGTTTTGCCTGTTTTCAGCAGCTTTTTGATGGCTGCATCTTCCTTGAAACGCGGAATGTCATGCACATCAACATTGACACCTTGATTTTCTTTAATGATGCCAATGCTGTCCTTGATCTTGCCCAGTCCGCGCTGCCCGAGAATGTCGAATTTGTGCAGGCCGACATCCTCCGAAACGTACATATCGAACTGAGTGGTCTGGAAACCTTTGGGCGGCATGAACGTGGCTCCGTAATAATGGATGTCGCGCTCGGGAATGAGAATGCCGCTGGAGTGCACCGTGCAGTGGTTCGGAAAATCTTCGATGTGCGTGCCGTATTTCAGCACGAGTTTCGAAAGATGATCGAGTGAATCGAGGTTGGTATAGCGGTCGTTCAGTCGGTCAAGTTCATCGGCTGGCAGGCCAAGCACCTTTCCCAATTCACGGTTCACCGAACGGTTTTTGAACGTGGAATACGAACCGAGCAAAGCTGCTTTCGGGTAGCGTTCAAAGATGTAGCGCGTCACATCCTCACGGTCGGTCCATGAGAAATCAATGTCGAAATCGGGTGGATTTTTCCGTGATGGATTGATGAACCGTTCGAAGTACAGATCAAGTTCAATCGGGTCGACATCCGTAATGCCGATCAGATAAGCCACCATGCTATTGGCACCACTGCCGCGCCCCATGTGGAAATAACCCTGACTCTTCGCGTAGCGAACGATATCATGGTTGATGAGAAAGTAGCTGTAGAATTTCTTCTTCTCGATAACGTCCAACTCTTTCTGAAGCCGTTCCAAAACTGTTTGGTCAGCATTCGGATAACGGTATGGAAGTCCTTCCTTACAAAGCCGTTCCAGCTCTTCTTTATCTTCTTGAAACGAACCTTTAAAGTGATGTTGATTGTGCGAAACCTCGTAATTCCCGAACTCAAAACTGACATGGCAACCTTCTAACAGACGCTCTGTGTTTGCGATGATGTGCGGGAATGCTGCAAACGCTTTTCGCAGTTCATCGCAACTCCAGAAACTGTCTTTTTCCGTGGACTGTTCCTCCGCAGGCAATCTGCTCAGTAGACAATTGTTATCGATGGCCCGAAGCAGCCGATGTGTATTGAAATCGCGCTTGTTGCGGAACGTCATCGGTTGCAGAATCACCAGTTTTTCTTTCTGATTTACCCGCGAGGAAAGCTGCAATCGTATTAATTCTGTGGGGCGAATGCCGATGAATTCGTTCTCGCGCAAGCTGGCTCGCATTTGCCGTTTTGACCCCTCCGGCCTGCGGCCACCTCCCCTTTCAAGGGGAGGAGTTGTCACGTTGCCCCAATGTTTGATCGGAGTGCCGTTCCCCTCCTTGAAAGGAGGGGTGTCCCGAAGGGACGGGGTGGTCATTTTCAACCATTGCTCAAATGGATAAATGACATAAGCATGCTGGAACTCAGGCGCACGGTCGGAAAGCTCAATTTCACCCATCAACTGCTGCGAGAGATGCTTGTTGATCTCTGCAAAACCCTCATTGTTCCGCGCCAGTGCCACATACTTGGTCTGCGTACCTTTTTTGAAATCAACTCCAACAACGGGATGAATGTCAAAGTCCCGTGCCTGGCGCAGAAAATCAAGACACGCAGCCGAACTGTTAACATCGGTCAGCGCCACAGCCCGCGTACCTGTCCGAACGGCAATTTCCAGCAGCTCTTCGGTCTTTACCGTGCCGTAATGGAAGCTGTAATATGTGTGGCAGTTTAGGAACAATGGAGATAATTTGGAAGATTAGCGAATCAGCAAATGCGTTAGGGGTTGAAGCGGCATCCTTTTTTGACGGAAGGCAAAAAAGATATAGCGGAAAACCCGACCAGCCTCGGGCTGGAAACGCCCTGAAAAGTATTTGCTAATTCGCTCATTGTAACATCTGCTAATTGTTTCATGCTCTCCGATGTGCCGGAATAATGATCGGTTGTCCGTTGAAGGGATTTCCTGTCCTGCCAATGCCTTTCGAACCCATGGCCACTGCACGTTTCACGGCATCCTGCCCAAATCGGTTGCGCATCTTATCCATGGCCTGATAGAGTTTTATCATCTCTTCGCTGTCTTCAAAAAGGTTGATCTGCTGACCACCGCCTACCAAATGACTCAACCGTACTCCCACCAACCGGATTAATATCCTTCGGTCGTAGAGTTTATCGAAGAGTTCGTCCACGGTTTTGATGATGGTGTGGTCGGCACTCGTGTACGGAATGCGAAGTTGTTTGCTGGTGGTCTGGAAATCGGAATAGCGGATCTTGACCGTAATGCATGACGTGAGTTTGTTGCCATTGCGAAGCTGATACGCCAAGTTTTCGGCCATGGCTTTGATGATGCTCTTCAGTTTCACCATATCGGTGGTGTCGCGCTCAAATGTGCGCTCAATGGAAATGGAATGACGCTCGTGATACGGAATGACGGGCGTGTTGTCGATGCCCTGCGTTTTCTTCCAAAGCGTAATTCCGGGTTTTCCCATCACACGCTCCATCAGTTCCATGGGCATTTCCTGCACGGTTTTTACTTTTTCCACGCCCATGCTGCGCAGCATGCGGTAGGTCTGGTCGCCCACCATCGGTATCTTTTTGATGGAAAGCGGTGCCAGAAACGGTTTCTCCGTGTCTTTCGGAATCTCCTTGTGGTTGTTCGGTTTGGCCTCGCCCGTGCCCACCTTGGCCACGGTTTTATTGGTTGAAAGCGCGAAGGAAATGGGAAGCCCGGTCTCTTTGATGATGCGGGTCCGCAACTCCTGCGACCATTTGTAGCAACCGAAAAAACGGTCCATTCCTGTGGCATCGATGTAGAATTCGTCAATGCTCGATTTTTCGAAAAGCGGAGATTCCTCTTTGATGATCTCGGTAACGATATCCGACTGTTTGCTGTAAGTGCCGCTGTTGCCTTTTATCACAATGGCCTCGGGGCAAAGCTGCCGTGCCATTTTCATGGGCATGGCCGAATGCACCCCGAAAGCCCGCGCCTCATAGCTGCACGAAGCCACCACACCGCGGTCGGTAATGCCACCTACCAACACGGGTTTGCCGATCAATCTGCTATCGAGCAGGCGCTCGCAGGAGATGAAGAACGTATCGAGGTCTATGTGGATGATGGATTTCAATTTCAGGTAATAGGTGTCAGGCTTTAGGCAAAAGCTGCTTCATCGCTTCATTTCATCATTGCTTCACAACTTTCGATGCACACTTCGTAATCTATTTGAGGTGTTGATTATTTCGACATTTACTCGTCAATAATTTAGACATTCATTACTTTCGTGATGTATCATTTGTCGAATGTTTTTTTCAACAAACCTGAAGTTTCTGAGAGAGCGAAAAGGGATTTCGCAGACCGACCTGGCACATTCATTGGAATTGAGCCGTACCACATTGATCGGATACGAGAAAGGAGTGCAGCCGCCATTCCCAAAGCTTATTCGCATAGCGGAGTATTTCAAGATCAGTTTGGATGCATTGATCCGCTATGACCTGACCAAACTCTCCGCGTTTCAACTTTCAGAAATTGAACGCGGAATGGACGTGGACATAACCGGACAGAAGCTCCGCGTGCTGATCACCACATCCGACAGGGATGGAAACGAAAACATAGAAATGGTGGCAACCAAGGCACAGGCCGGTTACGCCAACGGTTATGGTGACCCGGAATTCATGGAAAGGCTGCCAAAGTTCCGATTGCCATTCCTGCCGAAAGGAAAGACCTATCGCTGCTTTCAGATCAAAGGAGACAGCATGTTGCCCATACCAGAGAACGCATGGGTTACCGGCTCATTTGTTCAAGATTGGAACCACATCAAAAACGGGACGCCTTGTATCATCGTAACGAAAGATGATGGCGTGGTTTTCAAATTGGTTTATCCAAATCTGAGAGAGGCAAGGTCTTTTCAATTGGTTTCATCGAACCGGATCTATGAACCATACACGATTCCAGCAGAAGACGTGCTTGAGATCTGGCAGTTTGAAACTTGGAACAGTTTTGAGGTGAGTTGAGTCACGGATCAAGAGAACCCGCTGTCGCACCTTTGCACAATGAATCCGAACATCAAGAAACAGCTCACCACTTGGACCATCGCTTCACTGACGTTAGGTCTTGCACCTTTTGCACCGGAACCGCACATTCTTGGCAAGATACGTTGGGTGGCAGGTGGTGCAATCGGCATGACTGGCATGGACTGGTTCGACCTTGTGTTCCATGGGTTTCCGTGGGTGTTTTTGGCCTTCTTTATTGGGAAAGCAGCTTGGGAAGTTGTAGGCACAAAAAAAGCCGCTCAGTAAGCGGCTCTTTCAGTTCAATATTCGGTAGGACTTACTCCCAGATCACCTTTTCAGGTGCATTGTACCACTGTTCGTAGCGTCCGCGATAGATCTTTTCGATCGGGTTGCGCTTGATCTTCATGGTGGGGGTGAGCAGTTCGTTCTCCACCGTCCAAGGTGTGCGCACAACAATGGCCTTTTTAACCTGTTCGTGCTGATCCAATTGTGGGTTTACTTGGTCGAGTGTTTTCAGGATGCTTTCTTCCAATTCAGCCTTCGATTTCTTGTTGCCCGATTCGGAAATGACCAGCAAGGCAATTGGCTGTGGAATGCCATCGCCAACCACACATACCTGCTCTAGGTTAGCATTTTCTGAAATGTTCATTTCAATGGGCGAAGGCGCCACATATTTTCCTTTCGATGTTTTGAAAAGGTCTTTTACGCGCCCAGTTATCTTCAGGAATCCCTGATGATCGATGTAGCCTTCGTCTCCCGTGCGAAGCCATCCATCAACCAATGTTTCTGCGGTCATCTGTGGCTCTTTGTAGTAGCCGTCCATCAATGCATCGTGTTTGATGAGGATCTCTTTCACATCGCTCAATTTCACCTCGCAATCAGGTAATGGCTGACCTACGTATCCGATCTTTATGGCATTGTTGCGCGTTACGTGGCTATAGCAGCAGTTCTCCGTCATGGCGTACGCCTCTTGAATATGGATGTCCAGTTTGGCGAACCATTCTATAAGCGAAGCTGGCGTTGGAGCTGCACCTGTAAAAGTGTTCGTTGCATCGATCAATCCCAAGCCTGTTTTGATCTTCTTCTTCACTATGCCGTTCAGAATCGGAATTTTTAGGAACAGGTCGAGTTTCTTCTGAGGCATTTTGGCCAGGATTCCCTGCTGGAATTTGGTCCAGATACGCGGCACACCAAGGAATACGGTCGGCTTCGATTCGGCCAGATTGGCTGCAAACGTATCGAGCGATTCTGCGAACGATACCACGCTGCCCGTGTAAATACTGCCCATTTCAACCAATAGGCGTTCGGCAATGTGGCAGAGTGGGAGGTACGAGAAGAAACGCTGCGTGTGAGGTGCCAACTTCAACTCATTCATGGCTTTTTCTGCTGCCCAACCGAAGTTGTGGAACTTGTGCATGACGCCTTTCGGCATTCCAGTGGTGCCTGAAGTGTAAATGATGGTTGCCATGTCATTAGGGTCGCGGTACACGTTTTCCTTCAATGGCTCCACATTCTTCACCAGACTGTACCATTCATCATAGCCGGGCTCTGTATAGAACGGAAACGCAATGCACTTCACATTTTCAGGAACGCCAGGACGCATGGAAGCCCAATCGTCCAACTTGCCTACGAAAAGCAGCTTGGCTTCGCTGTGCTCCAAGATCTGTTTCACCGTTTCGGCATTCAGGTTAGGATACATTGGCACCCCGCAATAACCGGCCATTTGAATGGCGAGGTCGGAAATGATCCAATGGGCGCAGTTTTTAGAGATGACTGCTACTCTTGTTCCCGGTTCATAGCCAAGGCCTTTCAGGTAAGCGGCCATTTTCCGCACTTCCTCTCCTGTCTGTTTCCAGGTCCATTCGTGCCATTTTCCATCAATGGGTTGGCGCATGTATACCAGATCTGGAGATTCCTTTTCCCAACGGTACATCATATCTAACGGAAGTGGTCGGCTCATAAGTTCAGTTTTTAAAGGTGGTTTGAATGGAATCCAAAAATAAGGCAATACTCAAACCATACAAGAGTTTACTTGTTAAGGAAGAGGAAGAATTAAGGTGCTGAACGATGTCAGGAAGCCATCTTGCTGCCCAAAGCCGAATCGTAGGCTTTTTTGGCATCAGAAACAGAGCCGAAATCCTCACCGTCAATCAGCAAGGACTGGCCTGAAGTGATCGTTCCGAGAAGAGTGAAATCGACACCCGAAGCAGACATCAGTTCCACGAAACGTTCCTGGTCTTTCGAAGACACGGAAACCACGGCCCGGCTTTGGCTTTCACCGAACAGGAATGCATCCTTTCTGATCTCGGCATCTGTTTCCACATCAAACCCGAAACCGTTTGGAATGGCACTTTCAAGCAATGAAACGAACAGGCCGCCATCAGAAACATCGTGAACCGATCGAACAGCTTTTTCACGGATCAACGTCAGAATCTGTTGCTGAAGTCCGTATTCTTCGTCAAGGTCGATGAATGGGGCAGGCGATGCTTTAACGCCTCTGAAACTGTACAGATATTCTGAGGAGTTGACATCATTCCTTGCCGTTCCTACCAGATAAATAAGGTCGCCAGCGTTCTTGAAGTTCAACGTCATTCGGTCGTTCTTGTCCGAAATAAGCCCGACCATACCAATGGTTGGAGTTGGGAAAACGGGCTCCGTTTTATCCTTGAAAACAGACTGGTTGTAGAAACTCACGTTTCCACCGGTTACGGGCGTATCGAACTTGCGGCAGGCTGCGCCCATTCCTTTGATGGCACCCACAAACTGCCAGTATACTTCGAGCGAATAAGGATTTCCGAAATTCAGGCAATTGGTAATGGCTGTTGGCTCAGCACCGGTGCACACAAGATTCCTTGCAGCTTCTGAAACAGCTATCTGTGTTCCTTTTTCAGGATCGGCATTGATGTAGCGGGAGTTGCAATCGACCGTCATTGCCAAGGCGCGATTGCTGTTTTTCAGGTTCACAACAGCTGCATCAGATGGTGCATTGGTGCTCATATTCACGGTTCCCACCATGCTGTCGTACTGCTCGTACACCCATTTTTTGGAGGCAATGTTCACATGGTTGATCAAATGCCAAGCTGCATCTTTCAGGTTTTCGGGTTCCGAAAGTTGATCGATGCTGAACTTCTGATATTCGGCATAGTAATTCGGCTCTTTGAACTCGCGCGTGTAAACTGGTGCGCCACCGCCCAATACAAGATCCCAAGCAGGGATTTCAGCTTCCAATTCACCGTTCATGTAATAGCGAAGCGTTCCGCCTTTTTCGCCAAGATTCGGAGTTGTTACCACACCGATCTGAACACAGTTCAGATCCCACTTATCGAACACGGCAAGCACATCTTCCTCGCGGCCTTTTTCAACCACAATAAGCATCCGCTCTTGTGACTCACTCAATAGGATCTCCCAGCCATGCATATTGTCCTGACGGGTTGGAACACGGTCGAGCCAAATGTCCATTCCGTGGCCGCCCTTTTCACTCATTTCCGAAGTGGAGCACGTGATACCCGCAGCGCCCATATCTTGCATGCCGACAACGGCACCTGTGGCTATCACCTCGAGTGTGGCTTCCAACAATAGTTTTTCTTGGAACGGGTCACCAACCTGAACAGCTGGAAGGTCGCCAACGCTTTCTTCAGTGATGTCCTTACTTGCAAATGCAGCTCCGTGAATGCCATCTTTTCCAGTGGAAGATCCCACGATGAAAACCGGATTACCAACTCCGTGAGACGTGGCAGAGATCGTTTTTCCAACTTCCACAATACCTACAGACATGGCGTTGACCAACGGGTTCTGATTGTAGCATGGGTCGAAGAAAACCTCACCGCCAACTGTTGGAATTCCGAACGAATTGCCGTAGTCGCCAATACCTTTCACCACACCTTTCACCAACCATTTGGTACGGTCGAGGTCAGGGTTTCCGAAGCGAAGTGAGTTCAACTGTGCAATCGGTCGTGCACCCATTGTGAAGATGTCGCGATTGATGCCGCCAACACCTGTTGCCGCACCTTGATAAGGTTCAAGAGCAGAAGGGTGGTTGTGCGATTCGATCTTGAAAGCGCATGCCAGACCATCTCCAATGTCAACCAGTCCAGCATTTTCTGCACCGGCTTCAACCAGCATTTTCGAACCTGTCCGAGGAAGCGTCTTCAACCAAGTGATGGAGTTCTTGTAGCTGCAGTGCTCACTCCACATCACCGAAAAAATGCTCAACTCCGTGAAGTTGGGTGTGCGGCCCAATATGCCTTTTATTTTCTCAAATTCCTCCGGTAGAAGACCGAGTTTCCGGGCTGTTTCAACGGTGGTCAGTTGCTGCGTGGATGCGCTCATGGCAAGTAGGTTGCTTATTGAGCCGCAAAGGTAGCTAACTGACCTTGGAGGTTATTCCATACTTATTAACACGGACGCGGGTCAAAGTTCTGGTGGATCGGTTTCTGAAGAACGTGCTTGACGTTACATTTGAGTCATGTATCATGTTGTGGGCACGGTTCTGACGCTTGCTTTTTTGGCGTTTTTCCTGTTTCTCATTTCAAGAATGCGGCTGTTTCGAATTGGGAACATTCCTATAAGATGGCTTCAAGGCGCTTTTCTGCTAAAGGTGTTGTCGGGGTTCTTCCTATACCTTATATATACCTACTATTATACAGACCGTTCAACAGCCGACATCTGGAAGTATTATGATGACGGTATGGTGATGTTTTCGGCCCTGCCCAATCACCCGCTGGATTATGTGCAAATGCTACTCGGCATTGGCAATGACCGCGAGCGTTTTACCGCATACTATGATCTGATGAGTCATTGGGACCGACCTTACAGCAGTAGCGTTGCCAACGATACGCATGCCATCATCCGGTTCAATGCATTCATTCGGTTGTTCTCTTTTGGACACTACATCATTCATAGCGTGGTGATGAATTTCCTCGGACTGATCGGTTTGACCGGAATTTTTCACTTTCTGCGCGAATTGGCACCAAGCAAGGAACGATGGTTGTTTCTGGGCATTTTCATGATGCCAGGAGTCGTTTTCTGGTCGTCAGGTGTGTTGAAGGAACCGTTGCTTTTCTTTGGATTGGGCATGTTTCTCGTTGCCATTCTCAGTTTTGCCAAAGACAGGCTTCGAGTTCAAACAGCTATTTTATTGCCGATCTCACTCCTCGTTCTCTTCTCTGTCAAAAGTTTTGCGCTTCTGGCCATCTTCCCTGGTATTGTCTGTTGGCGGATGTGCTTCAAGTGGAATCGATTCAACCCGATTCTGTTGACACTCGCGGTTTATTCCGCGCTTGGAATCGTTGGTCTTTTGCTTACGAAATGGATGCCAGAGAAAGACATTGTGGCACAGCTTACCAAAAAGCAGTACGAATTCTATCAATTGGCCGAAGGCGGAACGTATGTTCAGATTCCCACGGGCGATACCTTATATATAAGCGCATCCGATTATGATGCCATTGGCTTTCTTCCAGACCGCGATGAAGCGGTGATGAGGCAATCTGTGAATGCGGTCGATTGGCAGAACGCGAAAGAAGGCGAGGCCGAAAAATTTAAGATCGGTGAAAACACACAGGTGCATGTTCTGCTCGACTACGGCAGAACGGGAAGCACCATCGATATTCCAAGATTGGACGGAAGCATTTCAAGCCTGATACGAGCAACACCTATGGCGTTGATCAATTCGCTGTTCAGACCGTTTCCGTGGGAGATCGATTCGCCTTTCGCACTGCTTTCAGGTTTGGAAAATCTGATGATTCTACTGCTTATTGTACTAATGGTGTTCAATTTCGATGGTTCTGCTGTTCAAAATCCAGTGCTTCCAGTTGCCATCATGTTCGCACTTATCATTCTGCTACTCACCGGTTGGGTCACTCCTGTCGTTGGCGCCATTGTACGTTACAAGGTTCCGGCACTTCCGTTTCTCATATCGGCTTTACTGGCGTTGACCGACACACAGAAATTGGAGGGCGTTGCAGTGGCGCGCTTTCCGTTTCTTCGGAAGTATCTTTAGCCAATGCAGCAGGAACGCTTTGAGCAATGGGAATTGGCCAACGGAATTCGTTGCATTCACAAACCGGTCGATTCGCCTGTTGCGCATCTGGGTTTTTTCGTGAACATCGGTTCGCGCGATGAACTTCTTGAGGAGCACGGATTGGCGCACTTTATCGAGCACACCATTTTCAAAGGCACCACCCATCGCAAGGCGTATCACATTCTCAGTAGAATGGAAGACGTTGGCGGAGAACTTAATGCGTACACCACGAAAGAGGAAACGGTTGTTCATGCTTCGTTTCTGAAGCAGGATTACCATCGGGCACTGGAGCTTTTTGCCGATGTCATCTTTCATTCCACATTTCCACCGAAGGAATTGGAAAAGGAGAAGGCGGTGATCGTAGATGAGATCAACTCGTACCTCGATTCGCCTTCGGAACTCATATTCGATGAGTTTGAAGAACAGATCTTTGCTGGTCATCCGTTGGGTCGTGGCAGTTTGGGCACGCCCGAAAGTGTTTACAGTTTCACACCCGAATCGGTCAGAAGATTTTTAAGCAGAGGTTATCGAACCGATCAGATGGTCATCAGTTCTGTTGGCAACATTGATCTGAAGCAACTTAGAAAGTGGGTCGATCAGTATTTCGGGCAAACGAGTTCAACCAGAGAAAGCATTTCTCGCGAACCATTCTCAGGCTACAAACCATCTAAGAAAACCGAGAAGCGTTCGAATTTTCAAACCCATTTGATGATGGGTAATGTGGCGTACAAGGCCGACCACGATGACCGGATCGGTCTGTTCATGTTAACTAATCTTTTAGGCGGCCCAGGAATGAACGCGCGTTTGCACATGACGCTTCGCGAACGGCACGGCTATACGTACAACGTTGAAACGAACTACAATACCTATTCAGACATCGGTCTTTTCTCCATTTACCTAGGAACGGATGAAAAGCATCTTGAGCGGTGTATCGAGTTGACGCATCAGGAATTGAAGTTGCTCCGAACCAAAGGTTTGGGCACGCTGCAATTGCACAAGGCCAAATTGCAACTGCTTGGACAAGTGGCCATGGCGCAGGAGAACAACGCCAGTCAAATGCTAGGCATTGGCAAAAGCCTGTTGATGTTCAACGAACTGAGAACCTTGGAAGAGTTGGCTCGGAAGATCGAAGAACTGACATCACCGCAATTACTTCGTATTGCCAATGAGATGTTGAACGAGAAGGATTTCAGCTACTTGACGTACCGGAGCCGTTAGTTTTCGTGGACGAGTGTAATCTTGTGAACGACACTCGTTTGCTCATTCATTACACGTATAATGTATTGTTGATCAGCCAGGCCAAACGAGTGCAGGTCTACAAATCGCGATCCTTTCCCAGACCGGAGTAGTTTTCCTTGCATATCAAATAGCTGCCAGCTCAAATTGTCAACCTGCGGCAGATTGACAATTCCCGTTGTCGGGTTTGGGTATACAGATTTTGATGTCAACTCATCAATTCCTACAGTTATTGGCACATATTGCTGCCCGTTTGAAACCAGTGCAGCAGATTCAAGCCCTGCGTTGTTTGTTGCTTTCAGTTGCGTGTAATACCAATCGAACGGCACCAGCGCGTAAGGAACATTCGCGGTTAAGTTGGCTCCAACATTGGTCCAATTCAGAATATTGGTTCCGCCAGCGTAATCGCCAATGGCCATGCTGTGAAAGGCAATTCCCGAATGAGGGTCAGAAGCAGCATTCCAGTTTGCGTAAAGCTGATTGCCATCGTTGGTTTCGTCAATGTCGGTGGTTTGTCCATCACGGATTTCGCTCAATACGGGAGCGGTCCAATCAATATTGACCGATCGGACAGCTTCCGTAGAGCAGTTGCCAGCATTATCAAATACGAGACTTCGAATCTTACATGAAGGTGTGTTCTGGTCAGAATTCTGATAACGCACATCCGAATTCGAATTGCCAACAGTAATACTTGCACTGGCTGTCCGACTTCTGTAAACGCGAACGTCATCGTACTCAGCGGTGCAGTTTCCTGTTCGTAGCGATATACTGCTTCCAGATGAAAGTGGTGAACTGTCCATCCAACTGCTGACCAAACTTCCATTCACGTAAACGCGTATCTCGCCCGTGTTGCGATTGAAAACCGTTTTCACAACGTACCAAACATTTGGATTCACCACAAGGTCATCGTCCGTTTCGAGTGTCCAAGTGTCATTTTCCACCTTGTAGATCTGGCACTTGTCGTTATCGGCCCTTAGATAAATGAAGTATGAATTCCCTCGATTCGGCAAATTGGCATCCGAACACATGAAGTGGATTCCAGCTCTACGGTTGGTGCCGCTGCCACCAATTTTCATGTGGAACGAATACAGATAGCTATTACTGGCAGTTTGAGAAACAGGAATGTGAAGGTTCGTGTTCGTATTTGCCTCGTCTGTTTGAACAACGGTTTGAGTTCCTGAAGACCACGTGCCAACTTGCTGTGACCAATCTCCAAATCCCTGATTGAAATCATCGAATAGGAAACCGTTCTGTCTATTCGCACTCCAACGCGTTGCATCAAAGTCGGATATAAGGTAGAATCGCTCGCTGTTGTTGACACCGCTTCCACCGTTGTTGTCGCTGTCTGAGAACGAAGCACTGAACGTTTGCGTTTCCCAATTGTTGGTAGAAACACTTACGGTCGGAAGTATCACATCGGCTCCTTCAGAACTCCAGCTGGCGGCCCAACCTGGATTTGTTGTGGAACAATCGCTTCGGAATTCGAAGAGCAGTGTCCCGTTGTTGGAAGTTACCGTTCCAGGATTGTCCGTGCCAGTATAGTAGCCGATGAGTGGCGAAAACACATTATCGCCATCATATATATATAGGTAATCCCAATCCAGCTCCAGATCGAACTGCGTAAAAGTGACAGAAACAGTACTGGCATTGGTAGGGGCGATGAGTGTCAATGAACGTTCATCGCTAGAGTAAACACCGATCTGGCCACCACTGTCATAGAAATTACCGGTTGCATCGGTCAAAGAGGTAACGGCAGTGTTCGGATTCACCATTTTGTAGAAATGATCCCAATCCCAATACTGTCCGGGATCGGTGTGTGTCTGATTCGGGAAATGCTGGTGGCCCTTTATCCGTACGCAAGAGCCTGGAATTCCATCTACATTATAGTAGGTGTCTGCTGACCAAGGAAAATATGCGGTTCGAAGAGGTGAGATGCCATATCCGCTTTGCGTGATATCGAAGACCAACTCTCCGGTTGCTGCATACATGGCTGCGGTGTAATTGTCTGGGTTGCTAACGTAACCGTCATGCTCAATCCCAATAGTGTAAGGGTTCTCAGATCCTACGTGCCAACCCTTGTCCGATTCGCACAACATCTGCGTTATCTGCCCAGTGTTGCTTACCACGTAATGGTACGACACCGATGCATTACAATTCTGCGCCCAACTGATGGCTCCGGCATACGTGCCTTGTATGGTATGAATGGTTACGGCACTGATGGCGGTTCCGGCCCGAGAACTGTAATTGCACGATGGCGTTTGAACAAAGGCGTCTGCGGCAAAATCGTAGCACGGTGCAATCCCTCCGCCAGCACGGTAATAGGCTCCATCATCTTCAGAATAAATGGAATTGGAACCGATGGTTATTCTCTGCGATGACAGAACGGATAGGTTTTCACCGAATATCAATTCCAGATCCAGTCGTAACGGCTCGTAACCGAACTGCATCATGAAATCAGGGTCATTCAAACTGCGAATGACTTCATACGTCTGAATTTCAAGGGCGAACAACTGTTCCTCTGTGTTTGATGGCAATTCCGATAATGCGTTCAGCGTTGTTGCCAACGCTTGGCCCGACCAGTTCCCGTTCGCAACCGAATTCAAAGCACTCGCATATGCTGTAATTTCTTGATCGGGTAACGATCTCATCTGATCGACATGGATTCCTGAGAGCTGGGAAACCGCAGCAAGTGTATTCTTGAAATAATCCTGTCCGTCTTCTATCAGTCCGAAAACTCCCCATGCATTAGGAAGACCGATGCAACTGGACTGTTCTTCAGATCCAATGAAGTTGATTCTGGTTCGATTGAATGAAACGGCTTCCAGTATTCCTCTTGGAATCTCAGGAAACTGTGAATACGCATGTTCGAACTCATTCCGATATCGAAGACCTGGTTCTATGTCGTTCTGAGCAGTAATAGAGCCGATTTGGAGGAAGAAAATGACCGGTAAAAGGATGTAAGGTCGCATAGTTCGAAAGTAATCAGTCCTGGTAATTCATCGTCCATTGCTGGCAAAAAGTGAAATCCGATCAAGTAAGTTTGTCCAAATTACTGCTGATGAACATTATTGTAACAGGGGCGAGTTCTGGGGTTGGCTATGAGTTGGTGAAGCAACTGCTCATTCATCCAAAGGTTGCCTCGGTCGTAGGTGTTGCCAGAAGAGAAGAGCGACTTCAGGAGCTTGAAGCCTTTTCAAAGACGAATTCCACACCCGCCAAGTTCACGGCTATTGCCAAGGATGTTCGTCAGTTTGAAATTGACGACCTACCCGCCCATGTGGAACGAGTTGATGCGCTTATCAATAATGCAGGGCTGCTGCTCAACAAGCCATTTGACACTATAAGTGATGCGGAGTTTCGCGAGGTTTATGAGGTGAACGTGTTCGCCCCTGCCATGCTCATCAGAAAGCTGCTGCCATTGCTTGGAGGCAGATCAGCTTCACATATTGTCAATATTGGAAGTATGGGAGGCTTTCAAGGCTCCACAAAATTTGCTGGCCTCACGGCTTATAGTTCCAGCAAATCAGCCTTGGCCGGACTTACCGAGTGCCTTGCCGAAGAGCTCGCTCCACGAAATATAAGGGTTAATTGTTTGGCGTTTGGGGCAGTTGAAACTGAAATGTTGAGTAAAGCCTTTCCAGAGTTCAAGGCGCCTGTCACTGCCGATGAAATGGCAACTTTTGTTCTTGATTTTGCTTTAAGCGGGCATCGTTTCTTCAACGGAAAAGTGTTGCCAGTATCCTCAACAACCCCTTGAAGAGAAAATATTTTCACTGAACTGTTGCGAGTGTAAAAACCAGTAGTACATTTGCAGCCCGTTTCACGGAAATGGTTCTTTAAATAATCGGTCAGAGATTCAGTGGCGGTCGGTTTTCCGATAGCATCTCCGAAAAAGATTTTTGAAAAATATTTTTTCGAAAATGTTGTCGGGATTAAAAACGTTACTACTTTTGCCGACCCATTTGCGAAAGCGGTGGCGATAGGAAATAAAATTCCTGCCAGAATTGATTTCGTTCTTTGAAAATATTGGAAGATAGGTAGCAAGCAAAAGTCCAAAGGTCCTGCCAGTAATGGCAGATGAGTATTTAACGATCTTGTCAGGAAACGTCCCGATTTATCGGGACACAATCAAACTTACAATGGAGAGTTTGATCCTGGCTCAGGATGAACGCTAGCGGGAGGCTTAACACATGCAAGTCGAACGGTAACAGGTCTTCGGATGCTGACGAGTGGCGTACGGGTGCGTAACGCGTATGCAACCTGCCCTTAACTGGAGAATAGCCCAGAGAAATTTGGATTAATACTCCATAGTATTGCGGATTCGCATGTTTCTGCAATTAAAGTTCCAACGGTTAAGGATGGGCATGCGTGACATTAGCTAGTTGGTGAGGTAACGGCTCACCAAGGCAACGATGTCTAGGGGTTCTGAGAGGATGATCCCCCACACTGGTACTGAGACACGGACCAGACTCCTACGGGA
>Ga0172367_10002239_pt1 | contig 26747 bp, 22 predicted proteins | sample Lak10m_FD_114542 | JGI IMG/M metagenome (GOLD analysis project Ga0172367, IMG submission 114542) | Freshwater microbial communities from Kabuno Bay, South-Kivu, Congo - kab_022012_10m | ecosystem: Environmental > Aquatic > Freshwater > Lake | place: Democratic Republic of the Congo: South-Kivu...
GAGACCTCGGTGTTATCAAAACTGTCCGTAAACCGCCGAAAAACCTTGACTTCAGTCCCTATATCTACGCCCTTCCAGCCACCTCTTGACAGAAGGTCTCAGAGTCTAACTTGCTACCCATCGTCCTGGGGTTAGCTTAGAATAGAAACAGACAATGTAAACAATCGTAACTTACGCCGCCTTTGCTGGGTGTCCATGACTTCAGTAACTTCTCTTTTCGCGCCGGTTGAGACCGATCTCGACCTCCTAGCTCAAAACCTAAAGGGGCTTGTGGGGGCACGGCATCCCATTCTCTCTGCAGCCGCTGAACATCTGTTTGGGGCTGGAGGCAAGCGTATCCGGCCGGCGATTGTCCTCCTCTTGGCCAGGGCGACCTTACCTGGACAAGAGATTTCCGCCAAGCATCGGCGGCTGGCGGAAATCACTGAAATGATTCACACCGCTAGCCTGGTTCACGATGATGTGGTGGATGAAGCCAGTGTGCGACGGGGGGTGCCCACGGTGCACAGCAGCTTCGGCAATCGCATTGCCGTGCTAGCCGGTGACTTTCTGTTTGCCCAGGCCTCCTGGTACCTGGCTAACCTAGATAACCTCAGGGTGGTTAAACTGCTATCCCAGGTGATCATGGATTTAGCGGAAGGAGAAATTCAGCAGGGCCTCAACCGTTTTGATACCAGCCTGTCTATCGAAGCCTATCTAGAGAAAAGCTATTTTAAAACCGCGTCTCTGATCGCTAATAGTGCCAAGGCTGTCGGGGTGTTAAGTGGCATGGCGGAAACCAGCATTAACCAGCTCTATGCCTATGGCCGCCATTTAGGCTTAGCGTTTCAGGTGGTCGATGACATTTTAGACTTTACCAGCTCCGATCAGGTGCTGGGTAAGCCCGCCTGCGCCGATCTGAGAAGCGGCAACTTGACTGCCCCCGTACTCTATGCCATGGCCGAACATCCGGGTTTAGCCGCCCTAATTGAGCGGGAATTCTCCCAAGGTGAGGATTTTGAGCAGGCTATAGATCTCATCCATAGCAGTAACGGCATTGCTAAGGCCCGAGAACTGGCGGCCCAGCAGGCTGAGGCGGCGGTTACCTGTCTACAGGTGCTACCTCCCTCGGTGTCTCACCAGGCTCTGTTAGATATGGCGGATTACGTGTTGCGACGCCTGTCCTGACACCTACTGCCTGGATTTGTCTCCAGGAGGTTTTATTTGCGTGATGAGTGTACAGGTGCTTTGTCTGGGTGAATGTTTGTACGACCGGATCTTCGATCGCTACGACGGAGACCGGCCCCATACCCCCTTCTGGGTAGATTATCCGGGGGGGGCACCGGCAAATGTGGCGGTGGGCTTAGCTAAGTTGGGCACCCGGGTTGGCTTTATCGGCAGCCTGGGGGAAGACCGCCAGGGACAACAGTTGCGCTCCATCCTGGCAGAGGCGGGGGTAGACTGTAGCGGCGTGCAGCGATCGCCCAAGCCAACCCGCATTGTCTTAGTCCATCGAGACCGAAACGGGGAACGATCCTTCGTCGGGTTCAGTCAACCTGACCCGAGTAGCTTTGCCGATGCCTACCTGGATGCTCAGCAATTACGTCCAGAGTGGTTTGCCCAGGCGAATTACCTGGTGATGGGTACCCTGGGTCTGGCCTACCCCAGCCTCCGTCCAAGCTTGGAGCAAGCCATGGCCTGGGCTCAGAACCATGGCCTGACCACCGTGGTGGATCTCAACTGGCGACCCGGGTTTTGGCCCCAACCTGACCAGGCCCCCCCTATGGTCAGGGCTTGGGTAGACCGGGCCGATGTCCTGAAGCTGAACCAGAGTGAGGCGAAATGGCTCTTTCAGTCCACTACAGCGGCCAAAATTCTGGCTCAACTAGGCAACGCTAAGGCGGTTCTGGTCACCGCTGGCGAACAGGGCTGTGACTATGCCACCGCGGCTGGTCTGCAGGGCCATATCCCGGCGTTTAGGGTCGAGGGTGAGGATAGCACGGGGGCTGGCGACAGTTTTCTGGCGGGGTTTATTCACCAACTTTGCCAGCAAGGGTTGCTCCTGCTAGAGCAGCCAGAACCCCTGGTGGCTGCCCTCCGCTATGCCAGTGCGGCGGGGGCCCTGACCACCACCCAGTCGGGGGCCATGGCCGCCCAACCGGATGCCAGCAGCCTGGAGGCCTTTCTCTATCTCCATCCCCTTAGCCCAGGTGAAAACCATTGAGCGTGGAAATTGAGCGAAAGTTTCTAATCCAAAATGACTCCTGGCGATCCGGCGCCCAGGGGTTACTGTTGCGCCAGGGCTACCTGCCCACCCAGGGTAAGGTGACGGTGCGGGTGCGGCTGGCGGGAGATCAGGCCTACCTGACCCTAAAGGGGCCAGCCCAGGGTCTGGTCCGGCCTGAGTTTGAGTACCTCATTCCCCTGGCGGATGCCGCCACCCTGCTGGCTACCCTTTGCCAGGAGCCCTTGATTGAAAAATATCGCTACCGTATCCCCGTTGGCGACCTGGTGTGGGAAGTGGATGAATTTCTGGGGGCTAATCAGGGTTTGGTGGTGGCAGAGATTGAATTAACTAGCCCTGATCAGCCCATCGACCTACCTACTTGGGTGGGTGAAGAGGTGAGTGACGACCCCCGTTATCTGAATGCCAACCTGGTGAGAAATCCGTTTACCCTCTGGAGGGACTAGGGGTTGGGGGTTGGTCAGGGTACTGCCGACCTCGCCACTGCCTGGGTCGTTGCCAGGAGGATAAGCCAATACGGAAAACAGCCGCAATATCGGCCAGGGGAGAGAGCCAGAAAGCCCAACGCCCCGGCGCCTGATCAAAACAGTAGGCGCTGGCGATCGCCCCCTGCAGCCCCAGGCGCAGTCCCAGCAAGCCCAGGTTCAACCCCAGCAGTAGCCCTAGGGGCAGACACCAGACCGGTGCAGCCCAAAACCTGAGGGCGATCAGGCTAGGGGTTACTAACCAGGGCAACCCCTGCACCAGCACTAGAAACAACCAATCCCCCCAGAGCTGTAGGGAGGAAGAGGCATCCTTGAGATCAAGGGAGCGGCCCCACTCTCGCCAGGTCTCCGTCATGCCTTCGTACATGCGCACCTGGAGCAACTGACTACCATCCCAGAAGCCCACCCGAGCACCCTGGGCTGCTGCATGGCGAGCCAGGGTAACATCGTCACAAAAGGAGGATCGGGCTGGCCCATAGCCGCCCAATCGCTCCAGCAGTTCACGCCTGACCATAAAGCACTGGCCATTGGCCATCACCCGTTGACTGGTGACTGGTCCTGTGCCAGCTGCCCCAAAGCGATAGACCAGGGTGATTAGGAGGGCCGGCTGTAACCAGAATTCTCCAGGGGTTTTGAGAATAAATTGGGGGGCAAGGGATACCAGATCGTAGCCCTGGTCCTCCATAGCCTGGGCCAAAGCTGCCACTAAGCCTGGCTGGGGGTGGGTATCCGCATCAATTCCCAAAATCCAGGTACTGGTCGGGGAGCTGTGGCGAAACCCGTAGTCTAGGGCCCAGGGACGCCCCACCCATCCCGGAGGTAAGGGCCAATCGCTCAAGAGACGAAAGCGAGGATCCTGCTGCTGGATGGTCTTGACCAGGGCTTGGGTGCCATCGGTGGACTGACTGTCGACTATCAGAATTTCTCTCAGGGCATAACCTTGCAGGGTTAAACCCTGTAGGCAGGGACCTAAGCGGTTAACCTCGTTGAGGGTGGGCACCACCACCGAAACCGTTCCCAATTGATCAGGGCGAGTCGGTTTAGCCCTCAGCGGGGCAGATCTCCAGGCCCCAGGCAATAGTCGCGATATCAGAACTGCTGCTGCTGGCAGTTGAACGACCAAAAACAGGCATGCAATGACGACCAGCCAGGAAACAGTGAATATTTCCACCGATAAACCCACCATCGAGCTAGCCTACTTAAAGGCCATGCCAGGAGACGTCGCCGAAGCATCCAGCACCGGAGGTAAATCATTACCGGAGGGTGATAACGGCTGACGGCTATCGAATCGGGAGGTTCGCCAACAGATCAGGGCAGGCATTACCCCCGTAACCAGACCCATAAGAATAGGCACATAAAAACCGGCGGCCAGACTCATCACCAAGGCAAAGACGAAATTACCCAGGTAAATGATTAGGGGAACCGTAAGGGATTCACCAGCGGACTGGGGAGAGACCGCTAGCAGTCGCCAAAGGGCTACGCCAACGGACATAAAAACAACACCAGTACCCAACCAGCCGGCAAAGTTTTGATAGGGCATGCCAAAGAAAGCACCCGGCTGGTGCCAGTACCAAAACGGTAAGGCCGTTTGACTCATAGCTGGATCAAGAACAAAATCCCAGGAGGTGAGCAGGACAGAACCCAGCAGGATAGCGACCAGCGATCGCAGCCCCCCCAACTTCCCCTGGCCAACCTTCAACCCGGCCCGAGCCAGCAACAAGGAGGCTAACCCTAAATAAAACCAGGACAGGGGAATGGTAAAAGGTACCAAACCCGCCACCTTGTAACCCAGGCCATTCAGGTAGCTGTAATGGCCAAAGGGAAACCCCGTGCTGGTTCCCAAGAGTTCGCTAGCAAGGGAAATGCCCACCGCCGCCAGGAAAAAACTAAGGGTGGCCTTGAGACCTAAGCGGCGGTAACTGTAGAGGGCCATGGCCACCGTCCCCAGGAGAATATAGCCGACTCCACCCCCCGCCATACTCCACTGAAACAACCGCTGACCCGCTGGTACATAGGTAAGCATCTGTGGGTGGGGAACCACCCACAACAAGCCAGCCAAACCAAAGGCCATGGCAACCAAATGGCCGTACAAACAAAAACGCTCAATGGTCAGAAGATGTCTCATGGCGTAGTGAGTCCTAAAAATAACCCTGGCGGAAAGGCGACGCTAAAGTAGTTAAAGTAAATACAGTCACTGCTATTAAACTGTTTCCAGGACAGAGAAATTACCTTAAAGACCAAATAAATCCTATCCATACAAACTGAGCAAACGCTAAACAGCAATCGCCTTAGTGCCATCCTGCCTTAAATCATAAGTTTTGTAAACGATCTGGTGGTGCTGTTCTGAAGCCTCTGAAGCCCCAACTCCCCAGGATTCCTATGTGGGGAGCAGATGTGGAAATTTGAAAAACCAGTTAAACTAGCTAAAAGACAAGATTACTACGGCAGTTGGTTAAACGCTTCCATGACCACATCAAGCCCGACCTTAGGGGTAAGGTCATTACAATACCGCGACTTAGACTACATCAAACAATGGCGATCCGGAGACCTAGAGCCAGGTGACAGGTATCATCAGTCCATGCTTGACATTGCTGCCTGGGTCGACTATCAGCGTCGCTGGTATGCTCCTCTCAAGCTGCTGCGCTGGTTTCCCCAGCCCTTGACCCAGGGCTCAAGTATTTTTGTTGCTGAACGTCAAAATGTTGCTGAACGTCAAAATGCTTTGTTGGGCTTTATACAGGTCAACCCTTTTAATCGCAGTCGCAGCACCTGGCAAGTGGAGCAAGTCGTGATCAACCAGGCCGTCATTGCCGCCGAAGCTCCAGGCAGTAGCTTTATCGAGGTGGGTTCTAAGTTACTGCGCCACTGTTTTGAGGCTATCTGGGAAGCTAGAAATTGGGTCTTGGAAGTTGATATTACCCACAAGGCCGCCCTGGGACTTTATCGTTTTAACGGGTTTCAACCCCTGGCCCAGACCACCTATTGGTCCCTAAGGTCTGACCAGATTGCTAATCTAGCAGAGCAAGAGCCCGCCCTGCCCAACCTATTACCGATTAGCAATGCCGATGCCCAACTCCTCTACCAGTTGAATACAGCAGCTATGCCCCCCTTAGTACGGCAGGTGTTTGATCATCAGATTCAGGACTTCCAGGCTAACCTGATGGGCACGGTTTCCGTCACCCTGGAGCGCCTGGTTAACCATGTGGAAACCATCAGCGCCTACGTCTTCGAACAACAGCGCAAGGCGGCCATTGGCCAGTTTAAGCTGTCTATTTGCCGCGATGGCAGCCAACCCCATCAAGCTGATTTAACGGTTCATCCCGCCTACACCTGGCTTTATCCTGAGCTAATGGTGCAGATGGCCAGGATTTTGCAGCCCTTCCCTTCCCAGTGCCTACGCCTTACCTCCCTGGACTATCAGCCAGAACGGGAAGCCTATCTCACCAAACTCCAGGCCAAACCTGAGTCCCATACCCTACTGATGTCCCGATCAGTGTGGCATAAGGTGAGGGAAGCTAAGCCCGTTTCCCTGGAGGGGCTACAGCTTTCTGATGTGTTTACCGGGCTACAACCTGCGGGTAAGCCCATGCCTGGGCGAATCACCAAATTGTCAAAGGCCTGGCCCAGCCGATGGGACAGTTGCCGAGATCAGACAAAAGGTAGGGATGGGGGCAATCCTGCCTTAGCCACGGTCAAGGTCTTAGGTCGCTCATCCCCCGGGAGACTCCAGGGTGACCGTGGCTAAGGCAGCAGGGCAACAGATTTGAGAGGGGAAATTTCAGCCCTGGGGTTAGACATTGGCCGTAAGCGGATTGGGGTGGCGGGTTGCGATCGCACCGGTCTGATCGCCACAGGGTTAACCACTCTGCAGTACGCTTCATTTTCCCAGTTATTGGGCAGCCTGACGGAAATCGCTAACGAGCGGCGGGCGGAATTGCTGGTAGTGGGCCTACCCCTAACCCTGGATGGATTAGAGGGCCGCCAGGCAAAGCAGGTGAGGCGCATGGCAGAGCGACTCAGTCACGCCCTCCAGCTACCGGTGCTCTACGTCGATGAACGGCTGACCTCCGTCGAAGCGGAGGAATTAATTCGTCAGCAGGGTCGCTACCCTGGACAGGATAAAGCCCTGGTGGATCGGAAAGCCGCCGCCATTATTCTGCAACGCTGGCTGGATCAACGCTGAAGGGGGAACAGAATAGGCTATTGTGATAGCACTGTTATCTTCTAACAGTGATTCATTTTTTCCATCATTCAGCCCAGAGTAGTCTTCCATGGCAGATGACACCCAATCCTTTGAAGAGTCCACGGTTGTGCTTACCGACGAAAGTGGCCGGTTCCTGCCCTGCCAGGTAGAACAACGATTTCACCTGCACGACCGAGACTACTTACTGTTACTACCCCTAGATGCCCCCATTGAAATCTTTGCCTGGCAAATGGACGAAGAGGAGGACGAAGAGGTGTTAATAGATATTGAAGAGGAAGATATTGATCAGATTTTTTTGACTGCTAAGGCGGTTTTGGCGGAACAAAACCTGGTCCTGCAACGATCTGCCATTACCTTGACCGCCAGTGGCCCCCTACCGGAGGTTGATGAGGAAAACTGCCTTACCCTGGAGCTAGATGACCTGGACGATCAGGGTAACGCCATGACGGAGGAATTTCAGATTTTAGGCACCTGCTTCTACGATGACGAAGAGTATACTCTCTGTACGCCCCGAGAACCCCTACTGATTTTTGCCTATAGAACCGAAGATGGTAGGTTAGAAATAGTTAGTCCTGAAGAGTTTCAACTGATACGGGATAGTCTAGAAGCGAAATTATTCGATCTATTGGACGAGTAGGCCGGTGAATCAGGGGGGACTGGGCTATTGCTGGCCAAGTTGATTAAAATCTAGATCAACCAACCGCTGGAGTTGACATAGGATTACGGGTATGGCTCAGGGTTCGCGGCGGAAACGGTGGGTGTTGCTCGGCTTATTAGTTCCCCTGGCAACCGGATTCAGCGCTTGGCAAAGCTGGGCCTGGTGGAACTGGGCCACGGGCCCCGTAGTCAAGGCATCAGCGCCATCTGATCAGGTCCTTAGTGATCAAACCGTCCAACTAGAAATCCCAGCTGGTACGGCAGGGCAGGAAATCGGTGAGGACCTGAAGGCAGCAGGTTTAATTAATTCTAGTTTTGCCTGGAAACTATGGTCACGATTGCAGGCACAGCGATCTCCCGAGGAGGGCTTCCAGGCAGGCACCTACGCCCTCACCCCCACCAGTTCCATGGTGGACATTGCTAACACCATCTGGAGCGGCAAGGTGGTTCAAACCTCTTTTACTATCCCAGAGGGGTGGAACCGTCGGCAAATGGCCAATTATTTTGAGTCGAAGGGGTTCTTTCCAGCAGCGGATTTCATCGCCATGACGGAACAGATCCCCCGGGCAAAGTATCCCTGGCTACCCCAGGGGATTCCCCACCTGGAAGGCTTCCTGTTCCCCGATACCTACCAATTGCCCACCGCCGGTATCACCGCCGAGGGGGTAAGGAATATGATGCTCAGTCAGTTTGAGTCCATTGCCCTACCCCTCTACCAGCAGGGTAAGACCGATCTATCACTGTTGGATTGGGTTACCTTGAGTAGCATTGTGGAGAAGGAGGCGGTGGTTGCCGAAGAACGAGGCACCATCGCTGGAGTATTCACTAATCGTCTCAAACAAAACATGCCCTTGGGGGCAGATCCCACCGTTGAATATGGGTTGGGAATTACCCAAACTCCCGAAAAACCATTAACCTGGGCTCAAGTGGGTACCCCTTCCCCCTACAATACCTATATCAACCCAGGGTTGCCGCCTACCCCGATTGCCAGCCCTAGCCGGCCTAGCTTGCTCGCCACCTTAGCGCCAGCCTCTACCGACTATCTTTTCTTTGTCGCCCGGTACGATGGCACCCATGTCTTCAGTCGTACCCTGGAGGAACATGAGGCGGCAAAAGTCTCTATTCGGGAAACCTTTAATAATTAACCCTATGGTGTTAACCAGTCTTTTACAACCAGACCTTATCCTGGGAGAAAGCATCTTGAGCCTTTCTCCAGAGTTGCTATGTCGCTTCAATCTGAAGGGGTTGATTTTAGATGTGGATGACACCCTGGTGCCCTTTTGTCAGGCGGAAACTCACCCAGCCTTAATCACCTGGATGGAGGAGATTAAACAGCTGGGGACCGTGTGGCTGGTCAGCAACAATATTAATAGCCACCGCATCAAGCGCATTGCCAATCTGTTGGATGTGCCCTACATTACCAGTGCAGCTAAACCCTCTCGCCGCAAGCTTCAGCAGGCCCTGGCAGCCATTGATTTACCCGCGAATCAAGTGGCCATGGTGGGCGATCGCTTGTTTACCGATATTTTAGCTGGTAACCGGTTAGGCCTCTTCACCATCCTGGTGGAACCGATGCCGGCCCAAGATCAATCCTCCCCCAACAAACATTCTTTCCTGCGCCACCTGGAAACCTCCATCTCCCAACACCTGGGGGTGACCCTAAGTTGTTCGATTCAAGGTTCCCAGTCTGGTCAGTAATACTGATCGGCATTGATGTCAAAGTCTGGAATTGAGCAGTCTGGGGGTTTGTGCTTAAGAAAAGACGAGCAGGTTGTCTTTCTAATCCTAGTGTAGACGGCTGATGCGAGCCCGGTAAGCAGCGCCGTCGGTGCCCACACCGGCATTAGCGGCGTAGGTGCCGCTGGCCCCCATGGTCTGGAGATTCTGCACCCGATTGCCCGGATTAGGATGGGTGCTGAGAAACTCCGGTGGCGTCCCCCCCTGGCGCTCCAGGGTTTGCATAAAGGTTAGAAAGCCTCGGGTATCGTAACCAGCTCGCCCCAAATTGTGGAAACCACGACGGTCAGCATCGTACTCGGCTTCGCGGCTATTGGGCAGGGTCAGGGCCAGTTGCACCCCCAGTTGCACCAGGGTATCTTGACGAACCTCCAGGGCTCCAGCAATACCCTCGGCGATAGCCCCCTGGCGCATCCGTTCAATCCCATGGCGACCGGTAATATGACCGATTTCATGGGCCATCACCCCCGCCAGTTCGGCTTCATTGGCGGCGGCCAGGATCAACCCGGTTTGGATATAGACAAACCCCCCCAGGGTGGCAAAGGCATTGATCCCATCATCAGCCACCACTTGAAAGGTATAAGGTAAATTGGGGCGATCGCTGCTAACTGCCAGGCGCTGACCAATCTCCTGCACGTACTGACCGATGGCGGGGTCACCGGTGTAAAGCCTTACCCCCTGAGCCTTGAGCTGTTGATCAATTTGCCGCCCCAGGGCCATCTCATCCCGATCGGAGAGATTACTCAGCTGCACGTAGCGAATCCCCTGAAAAATCAAGTCCAGCAAGCCAGCTCGGGAGGGAGTTGGTGTAGCCAGACCTAACCCGAGCGCCAGCAGTGCCGCCAAAACCCCGTAGGCCAGACGTCGGCCCAGTCCCATGCGCAAACCCATAGTCGTCAAAACTCCACGGCTCATGGTCGTCCATGGCCTAAAAGACGAAAGAGTTACCCCAGAAGTGCCCCACCGTGTTTCAATATACCGTTACAGGGCAGTAGTTACAGAGTACTCAACCATGACACTGATTGATTCCAAGGGACGACTATTTGGCAAACTCAGCATCCTGGATGTGGGGGCAGGATTGATTATTCTGGCGGTCCTGTTTGGCATTTTCCTCTATCCCGGCACCTCCGGCTCCGTAGCCCAGGTGGGCGCGGTCACCAAACCCGTAGAGGTGGATGTGATGGTGCGGGGCCTGACCGCCTCTAATCCGGAGGGCCTGTTTCAAGCCATCAAGACCTCACCCACCACCAACATCATTATCCGCAACCAACCCTACGGTGAGGTTAAGGTTAAAAATGTCCGCAAATTACCCCGCACCACCGTAGCCCCCCAACCGGATGGCACGGTCAAGGCCTTGCCCGATCCCCGCCCCGAGCTAAACTACACCATCGATATGCTGATCACTCTGGCCGGGGAAGCCCAGGTGACCGACACCGGTCCTGTGTTTGGTAACACTAAGGTAAAGGTGGGTACCCCGATCGAGCTGGATGGCAACCTGTATAACTTCAACACCAGCACCGTAGATGTGCGGGTGTTAGACAATCCCCAGCCCTAGCCCTGGGTCAACCTGCTGGAACCCCCTGGGGCTCCCCCGAGCTTACCCGTTGTTTCTTTAGCCTCCTTTGTCTGCCATGGTTTCTGCCCCTACCCCCATCGCCCCCACCGCTGCCCCCTGGACCGCCTTGGCCGACCAGGCCCTGGCTGGCGAGGTCCTCAGCCGGGAAACGGCTCGGTCGGTGCTGACCGCCCCCGATAGTGAGCTGCTAGAGCAACTGGCGGCGGCCTTCCGGGTGCGGCGCCACTACTGGGGCAATCGGGTACGGCTGCACTTTTTACTGAATGCCCAGAGTGGTCTGTGCCCAGAGGACTGTCACTACTGTTCCCAATCGAAAATTTCCAGCGCCGAGATTGAAAAGTATCCCTTCATGGCCCAGGGGCAAATTCTAGCCGCCGCCGAACGGGCCCACCAGCTACGGGCGGGTACCTTTTGTATGGTGATTTCCGGGCGATCGCCCAGCCCTCTGGTCTTTAACCAGGTGCTGGAGGCGGTGCGCCAGGTGAAGGCTCGCTACCCCATGAAGCTCTGTGCCTGTCTGGGTTTGTTAACTGAAGATCAAACTACCCAATTGGCAGCGGCGGGGGTAGACCGGGTTAACCACAATCTGAATACCTCCGAGGCCCACTACGGGGATATCTGTAGTACCCATAGCTTTAGCGATCGCATCGACACCCTACGGGCTGTGCAGGCGGCGGGGTTAACCACCTGCTCTGGGGGAATTTTTGGCCTGGGTGAGTCCACCGACGACATCATTGACATGGCCCTGAGTCTGCGGCAATTGCAGGTAACCAGCGTGCCCCTTAACTTTTTAATTCCCATTCCGGGAACCCCCCTGGCGGATCAACAACCCCTCACCCCCCGCCAGTGCCTACGGATTCTCTGTCTATTTCGCCTGCTCCTCCCCAGCCAGGAGATTCGCATTGCCGGAGGGAGGGAAGTACAGCTGCGACAGCTCCAGCCCCTGGGGCTCTACGCCGCCAACTCCATCTTTATTGGCGACTACCTGACCACCCCAGGTCAGGCCGCCCAGGCCGATTACGATATGATTCGCGATGCTGGCTTTGTCCTGGAAACCGCTGACGGCCAAGCCCTGGACAGTTCCCTTAACCAGAGTATGGATAGGGCCCACTAGTAAACTGACTCCACCACAAGAGTCGTTAATGTGACTAAGAACGGATCCTGAAGGGTCTGGTATTTATTGGCCAGGAGCCGTTCCATATAGTCAAGAAAACGTTGTCGAGCGTCCTGGTTACAGAGGTAAACCCCAGGGCTGGGTTGACTAAACAGGGGTGAGTCCTTTAGCAGAGTCGCAAAATTCTCCCCTACCTCCACAGAAATCCAGGGATATTGATTGGCATCGGGCACCAGACCAGGGGGCAGGTGCCCCTCCAGCAGCGCCATCAGGTGAGCTTGACAGAGATCCACATTGATACCTTGCTGCTGGAGTAGATGGGCAATCCCCTGCCAGGGCATGGGTTGGTCAGGGAAGGTGCGCAGGAGCTCCATCAGCAGAAAAATATCGCTGTACTGGTGACGGGTTATATCCAAAACCTGGGGATAGCGGGCCAGGTTGACCAGGCCGTAGGCGACCCGGCTACAACTGGGGGGGCGATCGCTATGGTAGGTATCCTGCACAATGGTGGCATTAGGAAACTTTTGCCGCAGCCAACGGGAGATCCTGGGTAGGGAAGCCGTACCCCCGGTACAAATTACCTGGTTAATGCCCTGGGTGGAGAGGCCCACCTGGCTCACCAACCGATTTAAATGGCCATTCAGCCGCTGAATGTAGGGGGCAATAATCCGATCCTCCAGGTCCTTGCTCCGTACCACCCAGCGCTGATCCGCCAACTCCAGATCAAACTGAGGCTGGTGCTGCAGAATAATTTTCAAGTGGCGGGCCGCATCCAGAACACTCTGGCCCAGGGGGGAGCTCTCCAACCGTTGCTGTAACCGCTGGCGACGCAGCGGGTCAGGCTCAACCAGGCGAGGCAGTTCTAGACTATCCAGGTCAAGGTCCTGCCATTGGGCGGTTTGTAATTCTGGCAGGGCCGATTGCCAACTCCAACCAGCCGACCCCTCCGGGGGAGACTGGGAGTCTTCAGACCAGCGTTGCCGGCGGCGGTCCGCCGGGTGCAGCAGGTTGCTAATGATATCCAGATCCATGGCATCTCCGGCGTAGCTCAGGGAGGCCAGGGCAAAATCCTGGTAGGTGAGGTCCGGTAAGTGACCAGGTAGGTTGGCCACCGCCAGTTCAGTCGCGCTGCTACCGGCCGCCAGCACAACGGTACCCCCCACCCAGGGACAGGCGTAGAGGGTTTGCTGCTGAATTGGCTGGCTTGCTCCGGTGGTAGAGGGCACCAGGGGATCGGGTAGCCCCGAGAGCAGGGCAGCGATCACCTCCTCAAGAAAATAGATATGCTCGGGGGACCTCACCAGCCCGGCCGCCAGGATCGCCTCCCGCACATTAAAGCTGTAGGTGTCGGGCCAGTTTGCCGGGTAGCTGACTATTACCCCCTCCAGTTGTCCTAAAACCTGCTCTAGGGCCAGGGATTCTAGGCCGATCGTCCCCAGACTGAAGGGGCTATCAACGGGTTGTTCTGCCGTTAAGGTAGCGATCAGGGCCTCTAGGGCGGATTGAAAGACCTGGAGGGATAGGGTAAGGGTTTCGGACCACTGGATGCTGGGTTGGGCCGCCTCCACCTCCGCCAGCACCGCCGGAATAGCTAGCTTCAAAAAGGGCTTCAGCCCCCTCAACATCAAGACGGATTCCTCCGTGTCCTCCCCCTCCCCCCAGGAAATCGTCAGGGCAGAGGTGCCCACGGACTCAAGTTGGTAAGCTTTACTCCCTTGGGTTAGCCGCACCGTAGCCAGGGCTGGCAGGCGGAAAAACTTGTCCGCCGTAGCTCCGGATATACCCCGATCAACCCAATAAATAGGATAAACACGACCGCTGCTGCGCTCCAACAGCACCGCGGAGAGACCCGTAGTCCCCACATCCAGCCCCAGGAACCAGAGGGTAGAATCCTCCACCGCCATGGCGGCGGGTCCTTGGGGTAGAACGGGATCAACCTCGAGATAATCACCGATCACCGGCTGCGACTTGTTCTCCAGGTCAGCCAGGAAATCTACCTGGGCCAGGGAATAGAGTCGGTCGGAGGGCTCTTTCCCATCCTCTAGAACCACTGATGCCGATCCCTGGTCTTCCCCAGAGTCCTCAGAACGGGTGGTTTCCGGGAGAAGCCAGGGGAAGCTTGCCTCCCCCCAATCTGGATCAGTAGGGAATAGATCGGCAGGCTCTGCCGGCGGGGGTTCCTCAGCTACCTGTGGAGCTGACTCCAGGGGCTCTGGCTCCCTCAACAGGGGCGATCGCTCCTCGATCAATTGATCAGGCCCCTGATTAGACTCCGGTAGCTTCCCCTGGGCAGCCTCAGACTCTGGATCAGGCTCCAGAGATAGGCTGGAGGCCTGGAGGGGGATCTCCTCAGGTAAGCTGAGTTCAGGGGTGTCCGCCTCTGGGAATGGCTCGGCCTCCCCCGCTTCAACCCCAGGGAGGGGCTCCGCCCTCTCCGCCGGCTCAACCTCCGGTAATACCGGGTCAAGGCTTAGGTCCCCCAACAAAAGATCGAGATCCAGCACCGAGTCAACAGTAGCCTCCCCATTGATCCCCATCTCTATCCCCAGGTCAACCCCAGGGGAGGAACTTAATAAAGCATCCTGGCCAGGACCCTCAATTAAGGAGATCTCTTCCCCTGGGGTTAGGGGGGAGAATCCCGTGGACTCTGGCCCTGCCATGGGAAAAGGGTCCTCTGGGGCAGCTTCTGGCCTCAGGTCAGTGTCCTGCTCAGCTGGGAGAGGCCAGGGGTCCGGAGGCTGGTCCTGCTCATGGAAATACCAATCCTGATCAATGGCCGCCGCCGCAGTGGAAATAGCCATTAAGTCCGCCAAACTCAGGCCAGCCTCCTCCAGCAGGGAAAGGTCGGACTCTGGGCTGGAGTCTGGGGCAAATTCCGGAGTCAGGCTCAGATCCTGATCGGATAGAATCGGCGCTAGATCACCGGATGCGTACCAATTGACCTCCAGGTTGGTCAGGTCCTCCGTGAGGAAACTCAGAGTAGCAGGGTCCAGGGTGAGGTCATAGGTTAGTGGAGGCGGATCAACCGCCAATAAATCCTCCTGAGGAGAGGCGGTGGTGGATGGATAGAAGGCCTCGGAGGCATCGTTGAAGCTAAATATCCCATCCCCCATACCACCCGCTTCCAGAGATGGGGATGGCTCTGGCAATAGCTCCTGCAGGGAGGAGATGGTCAAGATCTCCCCTAAGTTATCTCCCAACTCTTCGAAGGCATCAGGACCAGATAAGGCCCCACTGTCTGGCGTCAAGGTAGGTTCTGACTCCATGGGAAATACCCGGCTGACGGGGTCTTGAACCGATGCTGGCGGCCCAGACACTACCATGGCGGGATCGGGAACTGATGGCCCTAACCGATCCAACAAAGGTAAATCCTCTAGAACTTCTGCAAGGGACATCGGCAGAGAAACATCATCAACGGCGACCCGGGAGGGCTCTAGCCTATCCTCACCTGTAGGGGTGTTAACCTGGAGCTGGTCAATGTCCTCATCCAGTTGTAGTAGGGTAATGTCATCATCCAGGTCAAAGGCGAAGCTATCCCAGTCTAAAGCCTCCTCTGCAACCTCCAGGGGAGATAATACGGCGGGGGGGGTAAAGGTAGAAGCAGCAGTAGTTTCGGGAGGAGAGAGGGGCAAGCCTAGGCGTTGAGCTGCCCGCGGCGGACCGGACTCCAGGTAAGTAAGGGTCTCTGGCGTCAACTGTTGAGTCAGGCGATTGACCAGGGTGGCAAATACCCCTTCCCCCTGTTGACCCAGGTGATACATGGTATTCAGCCCCTGGTTAAGGGAATCCTGGTAGCTAGAAAGGGTTTGGTGCAGGCTGTCAAACACCGCCCGTAGGGACATATCTAAATGCCGCACCAACTGATCGGTTTCCAGCTGTAGCTGCTGCAGGTAAGCCAGGCGTTGTTCAGGGGTGATGGCGGTTCCGTTACCTTCCCCTGGGCTGGCGGTGGCTGGGGCGTCCTGGCTGAGCAGGTAGCGATTGGCGGTAGCGGTTTCCAACCGGGCCATGGCCTGTTCAAGCTGGCTAGCCACATGGCGGTCAACCTGGCCCGTCAATTGCTGAATTAACTCGGGGACTAGATTGGTAATCAGGTCGAGGGGGGCACTAACCTGGCCCTGCAGTCGCTGCTGCTGTAATTGTTGAACCTCCGCCAGAAGGGTTTCTCGCTGCTGCCGCAGGGTGGCCACTTCAGTTTCCAGAGGGGTTAAAATTTGCTGGGTCTGGCCCCTCAGGTACTGCATTTCCTGGAGCAGGGCATTCAGCACCTGGCTAGCGGCAGTAGCGGTAGTCTCCCCCAGGGGCGCCTCTGGGCTGACCGGAGTAGCAGCTAGCCATTGCCCCAGCTGATCGCGAACCTTAGCCAACAGGGGCTGTTGCCCTGGCGGCAGACTATCCCCCTCAGGTCCGGCGGTAGCTGCCAGAGCCCTGTCAATTTCAGCGATTAAGGCCTGAAGTTGTTGCCGCTGCCAAGTCACCACGCTCTACCTTCCCTTACCCCTATAGGCCCCATGGTGGCCCCCACTGTCTCCCCCTAACTCTCCCCGACTATCGGGAGGGCCTGCCTATAGTGTAGCTAGCCCTTGGTTCTATAGCCTGGGCCAAAACCTTCAGAAGAGCTTTGATCCACGAAGATCAAAGCTGCCCAGCCAGGCTAGGGTGGACCACTGGACCACTAATTTACTGCCAAAGTGTTTACTGCCAAAGTGTTTACTGCCAAAGTGTTTACTGCCAAAGTGTTTACTGCCAAAGTGTATGTCAGCTGGGACTAAAAATCATCCCTTGGCCAACGATAGGCGATCGGCATGCGCCAGCCCATGCCAAAGGCGCGATCGCTGACCTTCAGCACGGGGGGTGCCTGACGACGTTTAAACTCGGTCCGGGCCACCAACCCTATCACCTGCTGCACCACCGCTGGATCATGACCGGCGGCAACAATGTCGGCGCTGGCCTGGTGCTGCTCAATCAAGCGTTCCAAAATATCGTCCAGGATCTCGTAGGGGGGCAAGGAGTCCTGGTCCACCTGACCGGGTTTGAGCTCCGCACTGGGCGGCTTATCGAGAATCGCCTGGGGAATCAGGGGGTGATTAGAGGACCTCCAGGGACCGGGCAACGGAGAGGTGCCGGGTTGACCAGACTGCTGGTTGAGCCAGTGGCAAAGGCTATAGACCCGGGTCTTGGGGACATCGGCAATCACCGCCAGGCCGCCATTCATGTCACCGTAGAGGGTGCAGTAGCCTACCGCCATTTCCGATTTATTGCCGGTGGACAACAGCAGGTACCCAAATTTGTTGGAAATCGCCATCAACAGGTTGCCGCGAATGCGGGATTGGATATTTTCCTCCGCCACACCGGCCACCGTGTCCGCAAATAGGGGCGCCAGGGCCTGGTCGTAGGCCGCCATTAGGGGGGCGATGGGCAGAATCTGGTGATCAATTCCCAGGTTAGCGCAGAGGGCCAGGGCATCGGTGATGGAGTGGTCGGAACTGTAGGGAGAGGGCATTAACACCCCCAGCACCTGGGTGGGGCCCAGGGCGGCGGTGGCGATGGCGGCCACTAGGGCGGAGTCAACCCCACCGCTGAGCCCCAACACCACCTTACTAAAGCCACACTTGCGGGCATAATCCTGCACCCCTAGCACCAGGGCGGCCCAGAGGGAGCCCTGGTCATCCCTGGCCAGGGGAGGGACGGGGGCTGGTTGCAGATCCGCCCTCACCAAGTCGTATTCCACCAGGGCCAGGGCCGGAGAAAAGGCGGGTAGTTGGGCCACCTGCTGCCCCTGGCGGTTAACCGCCAGGCTGGCGCCATCAAAAATCAAATCATCGTTACCACCAACCTGGTTGGCGTAGATAATCGGGCAGTCAAACCGGGCTGCACTATGGCAAATCAGGGCCAGGCGCAGGGCAGCCTTGCCAAGGGCATAGGGGGATGCGGATAAATTAATCACTCCATCAACGGACTGGGCCACCAGATCGGCGATAGGGTTATGGGGGTAGCGACGACCACCCCAAAACTCCTCATCATTCCAGAGATCTTCGCAGATGGTCAGGCCCAGGCGCAGCTGCCGGCCCCCAGCCAGAGGAATGGTGACCGGCTTGGGGTCTGGCCCCGGGGCAAAGTAGCGGTCTTCGTCAAAGACATCGTAGGTGGGTAGAAGCTGCTTGTGGACCACCTGGCTCACCCGCCCGGCCTGGAGGAGGGCGGCACTGTTAAATAGGGGCTTTTGTCCCTGCTGGTGGGCCTTGGGGTTGGGGGCAGCAAAGCCCACCAGCACCGCGAGCTGGGGGGGCACCTGGGTGGCCAGTCGCTGCAAACACTGCCCCATGGCGGTGATGAAACTGGGCCGCAGCAGCAGGTCTCGGGGGGGGTAGCCGCACAGCCCCAACTCTGGGGTGATCAAGACCTCCGCCCCCTGTTGCTGGGCCTGTTGGGCCGCTAGGATGATCTGCTGGCCGTTGCCCTCCAGATCCCCTACGGTGGGGTTCAGTTGGGCGATCGCCAACTTGACGATGTTCTGCGCGGCCTGGCTCATCTGCTTCACCCCCACCCCTGTCGATAGCTTCCCTTCAGGATAACCCTAAGGAGAACGCAGGGCTACTGACGTAGTCCTGCGTTCTAGACTGGTCTCAATTAGGGTGCCCGACGGTGGGCAACCTGGTTAACGGGGCGGATTCAGGAAGCGACCAGCAAAGTTCATCACCGTGCCCAGATCGGTGGCGCCGGTGCCACTGGTGTTGAGGAAGGCATTCAACAGGGCATTACCCCCGACCACCCCAGGTTTAGTCGCCCCCATGCCCAGCAGGCCCATCACCACCGGCAGTAACTTGGGTAGCATGGTTTGGATCACACCAGCGTTCATACCGGTCTTCTGGGCGATCGCCTGGATTACCTGCTGTTGGATTTGGGGGGGAATGGCGGACTGCAGGGCCGACAAGCCGCCGGCTCCCGCCAATTGTCCCAAAATCCCCTCCAGTTGATTAACCCCCATGGTGCTGGCTTGCTGCTTGAGGGCTGGCTGGAGAGCCCCCCCCAGGGCATTCAGCACGGAGGACATTTGGTCAGGGTTAACCCCTTGACTACCCGCCAACTGCTGCACCGAACTGAACACAGAGCTGAGCTGATCGACACTACCCTGCTGGTTAGGATTGTTGATGGAACTGAGAACGTCAAAGAAAAGAGACATGGGAAAAAAATCCTTACGAATAATTCGGACAGGTTTACTCAAACAACAAAGCCTATCGGTCCCTAAGCCGCCGGCACCCGCACATGGAGGGAGCGAATCAGCTGCAACCAATCACCATGGTCGGTGAGATAGCCAAGCTCGGCAACGTAGTCCCGATCGGGAACGAAAATGGGAACATGCTTGTCCTGATCTACCTCTGCCAAAAGGTACTCCTGGGTGCTGTGAGGGCTTTGATAATCAAGCTCCAGGTTAGTGGCATCGTGGATGCGTAGGGCCAGGGTGCGACCACCCTCGGTCTTGAGGGCATCCCGATGGACGTCGGCTACCTCCCAGTAGGCGTAGGCGGCGTCCGCCCCCCGGGGCACCAGAATGATTTTACTCTCGGCCCCCATATCGGTACGAGACCCAGCCCCCAGGCCGGAGGTTACCGTTTGCACCGTCTCGGCGGCCTTGCCAAAGAGGGCTCCGGCGGCGGCTCCCACCCCGGCGACAGCAGCGGCGCCACCGGCCAAGGCTGCACCGGCCAGGTTGCCTACCCCCTGGCCGACATCGGTGGCGGACTTGCCTAGCTCGGTGCCGACTCCAGTGAGAGTACCGCCCACCTTACCCACCAGGGGATTGGTCAGGTTATGACTCACTCCCTGGACTCCCGCTGCCGCCGTAGCGGCATCTGGGCAGGCCGGCACCCGCACCGGCTCTGACTTAGCCAGAACATGCCAGTGCCCTAGCCCTTCGCTGTAGCCCAGTTCCACTAGGTAGTCACGATCGTCAACCGCCACCGGTACCTGCAGATCCCCCTGGGCGGTGAGGCTAGCCTCAAATTCCTGAGCCTTACTAGGCGTACCCACCACCTGGCTCGGCAACTCAGTGACATCGTAAAGCCGTAGACGGAGGGAACGCCCCTTAGCCAGCAGATCATTCACCTGAGCCTGGGGTAATTCCCAGTAGGCATAGCCGTGGCGACAGTCCCTAGCGGCAAACACCACCCGACCCTGGGCTGGCAGGGTAGCCGCCGTGGCGGCTACGGCTCCGGCGGTGCCTGCCACGGCGGTGCTGGTGGGCAGGGGACCACCAACATTGGGGCAGGCCGGTACCCGCACATGGCTGGAACGGGCCAGGGCATGCCAGGTGTCATTGGCGCCCAGGTAGCCCAGCTCCACAAGATAATCCCGATCGTCCTGGCCTACTGGCATGTGGTAATCCCCAACAGCGATCGCATCGCAGGTAAATTGCTGGGTGCTGTGGGGGGCCTGCTTATCCACATCGGCAATGTCAGTCACATCGTGCAGCTTAAGGGCCATGGGGTAGTTTTGCCGCCGCAGGGCCGCCACCTCTGACTCCGGCAGTTCCCAGTAGGCGTAGGCATCCCGGCAATGGCGGGCCGTCAGAATCAGGCGACGGGAGTCACCGGCCACCGCCGCAGCGCCCCGATCCTTTAATAGCCACCACAACAACCCGCCCAGCAAGGGTAGGGCAAGTAACCAGGGCCACCAGGGGAAACGGCGGGAGGTCGCCACCGCCGCTGGGGCCTCCACCGTTGGGCTAGGGACCGGGGTGACGGTGGGTTCACTGACGGTGGGAACCTGGGCCGCTGCCTTACGAGCCGCCTCAATCGCGGCCTCATTATCTGGGTTAACTGCATAGCCCAGGAACGCCAGGGCCGCTGCGTTAGGGTTGTCGGACCGATAAACGTAACCCAGGGGTTGGGAAAAGGGATAGCGGGGGTCATCGGGCAGGGTCTCGTGCATCGGCACGATTTTAACCGCCGGGTTATCGACCACCTGATCGGCGATGGCGTAGCCCAAACCCGTATTACCCAACTCCGCCACCATGGCCGCCGTAGTATCGTCACTCAGGCGAGTGGCACCAATGCCCACCTCAAAGGGCACGACCTTAAAGATGGGATAGGCACGGAAGGCCTGACGGGTATCGCTACTGTCTGGTCGATCAACCAGTTTGATGGGCGCATCCGGCCCCCCCACCTGGGACCAGTTGGCAATTTCTCCCCGGAAGATTTTGGCGAACTGCTCCACGGTCAAACTCCCGGAGAAGGGATTCTCCGGCCCAACCACCAGGGCAATCTTGTGGCGCGACAGGGAAACCTTTTTGAGCCCAGCCTGGGCTTCCTCCTCCGTCAGGGAACGGCCAATGGCCGCCAGATCAGCCTGTCCATCAATGACCGATTTCACAGCCCGATCGGAGCCCGTGTAATCCACCTTCAGGTCAGTATTGGCAAATTGACCAGAAAAGCGAGACTGCAGAGCCTCATTAATCGGTCGCATGGCTTCTGAACTCTGGATAGTCAACCGGCTGCCAGGCTCAAGCTCAGTAGGAATATTCACCCCTTCCAGAGGATTTACAGATTGGGCCCGCAGGTCGAACTTAGGTTCTAAGGCCAAAGACAGGGCGAAAACTGTTGGCACGGTGGCCGCCAGCACCAAGGATCGCCGCAAAACGCCAGCCGTAGTATTGGAATGGAACATAAGCAAGCACCGATTAAGTATGAGCAGGACGGTTTCAGAGATAGGGGGATAGGCCTGGGTATCAACCTAAAAGCTAGGCGTCAGCCGTCAGCAGCCAGTACTAGCTTTACTGTTAGAGCAGGCCCCAAGCCAGAAAAGAAGGAAAGCGTAAGCCGTATGCCATAGTTTCCCGCTAAGGATGGTAGACCAGAAACATAAGGAATTGATAAACGCTCTTCAGGAGAGAGAATGGTAAGGCTATGGGGCGAGAACTCCCTTCATCTGGAGGAATAATCGGCGCCTCAGTTCAGGCTGGCTCACTCCTCTCCCATCCCTAGGGACGGGCCACGTCAAAGGTATTGCACTGGGCCAGATCACCGGTTTCGATGCCGCGATAAAACCAGGTAGCCCGCTGTTTAGCCGAACCGTGGGTAAAGGAGTCGGGGGTAACATAGCCCTGGGCCTGCATTTGTAGGCGATCATCGCCAATCTGACTGGCCGCATTCAGAGCCTCCTCAATATCCCCCTCCTCAAGCACATTTCTAGCCAGTTGGGCCTGGTGAGCCCAAACCCCAGCCAGACAGTCTGCCTGTAGCTCCAAACGGACGGATAGGTCATTGGCATCGGCAGACCTCACCCGCTGCTGCATCTGCCTCACCTGGTCAGAAATACCCAATAGATTCTGGACGTGGTGACCAATTTCATGGGCTACCACGTAGGCCTGGGCAAAGTCCCCGGGAGCCTGATGTCGATTTTTTAAGTCCTCGAAAAAGCTCAGATCCAGGTAAACCTTTTGATCCGCAGGACAATAGAAGGGCCCCATGGCCGCCTTGCCTAACCCACAGGCCGACTGGGTGGCCCCCGTGTAGAGCACCAGGTTGGGCTCGCGGTAGGGGGCCCCTAGCTTAGATTGAAAGATAGCTTGCCAGGTATCCTCCGTATCCGCCAGTACCGTAGCCATAAAGTCAGCGGTCGTGTCAGAGTTGGCGGGAGACACCTGAGCATAACCGCCATAGCTGCCTGGGCTCGTCCCTGATTGCAGCACCACCGTCGGGTCACCCCCCAACAAGGCTACGACTAGGGCCAGGATGATGGCCCCGAGCCCGCCCACCGCCACCCCGCCGGTAGGCATGCCGCGTCGATCCTCCACGTTGACACTACGACGTCCTGACTGCCACTGCATAGATGTTCCCTCCTTGAAAAACTTAAGCCCTTGCCTAAAATTAGCTTAGGGAAAATCTCACAAAAAACCTCAGCCCTAAGTAACTATCAGGACTGAGGCCAATTTGGTCGTTCCATCTATGGTCGTTATGGCTTCTCATAATATGGGCTAAAGATAAGAAACTGCTAAGAAAAAACAGGATCACCTTTATATCATTCTTACAATTATCTCCTACTCTCGCGATTGGGATTCATGCAGAGAAAATCAAAGAGAACCCATGAAGATCTGTAAATCCTCGAAAATTACCCTCAGTAAATTGCCCATTCAGACAATCCTAGGAGTGATGAGTTATGCCACTTGGTAAGCGTTGTTTAGCTGAGTTTTTCGGCACCCTCTGGCTGGTGCTGGGGGGCTGTGGTAGTGCGGTTTTTGCGGCTAAGTTTCTGGCCGACAAGGGTAGTGCCGATAGTTTTAACATTGGCATTGGCTTTGTGGGGGTGTCCCTCGCCTTCGGTTTGACCGTGTTGACCATGGCCTACGCGATCGGTCATATTTCCGGCTGTCACCTGAATCCCGCTGTGTCCTTTGGTCTCTGGGCTGGTGGTCGCTTCCCCGGTGGCGAATTACTGCCCTACATTATTGCTCAGGTATTAGGCGCGATCGCCGGCGCTGGTATCATTTATTTAATTGCCATCGGCCAACCTGGTTTTGGTATTGATCCCTCCAGCGGTAACCCTCTGGCGGTGAATGGTTATGGGGTCCACTCCCCCGGTGGATACAATCTACTGGCCTGCTTCATTGCGGAAGTGGTGATGACCTTCTTCTTCCTGATGATCATTCTAGGCTCCACCGATTTCCGCGCCCCTGCCGGTCTGGCCCCCATTGCCATTGGTCTGGGTCTGACCCTGATTCACTTGATTAGCATTCCCATTACCAATACCTCCGTTAACCCCGCCCGCAGCACCGGTCCTGCCCTTTTTGTGGGTGGTCCGGTGTTTGGCCAGGTGTGGTTATTCTGGGTGGCTCCCATCCTGGGAGCTCTGTTGGCTGGCTGGTTATATTCTACCTACTTTGCCTCTCCCCTGGAGAAGGAGCAGGTTTAGTCCACCGAGCCAAAGATAGGATATCTATCCACTCTGAATACTTTACCTCTCTGAATATCCCAATTTTTAGACACCTAGTCTAAGGTCTTGAGTTGCAAGGGCAGAAGTAGGTACTACTTCTGCCCTTTTCTATGGCTTAGGCCGACGCCCTTGGGACAGAACTGAGGCGCTTTCTTGAGGGCATCCTAGAACTGTCTTTTTTGTCCCTAGGCGGGTCAGGCCCTGATGGGGGAATGCACATCCACCAGAGCCAGACCGTAGGCCAGCAGAATGATGCCCTGGCGAAAACCATCTGGGAGGGTAACCATGGTTACGGGTTAATAGGGAGAACAGGTGAGTAGATCGTTGATCGACCCAAATCCCTCGGTATCCTGGTATCCCAGCAACTCGGAGTAGTACCGGGGTTGATCCAAGAGCAGTTGGCGGGTGGCGGTCAGGCCCCAGCCATAAAAGGTCATTACCCGTTTGACCGCCAGGGTGGCAGGTACCTCGCCTCCCTCCACCAGGCTGGGAAACTGCTCAAATTCTACAATGGTATCCCCACCGGTCTCGGTGAGGGTGATATAGGCCCGCATCCCCAGGGGATTGGGCCTACCTAGGGTTGGATCAAACTGACAGCGGCGGCCAGTATCGGCCCGTAGCCCAGCAGTGGGGAAGATAAGGGGGATGAGGGCGATCGCCATCCCAACCCCCCAGCCTCGATTGAATGCCATCGGTTTTCTCCTGGCTTTTAGTATTCCGGCACCGATGGATCTACCTCTCGACTCCAGGCCAGGATGCCGCCCTTCACGTTGGTACCCGAGATACCATGCTGCTTGAGGATAGCCAGGGCCTTGGCCGATCGCCCCCCCATCTTACAGTGGACAACTAATCGCTGCCCGTTGTAGATCAGCTGCCTGACTCGATCAACACCGTCCCCCTGTTCAATATCCGGCAGGGGAATCAACATAGCACCGGGGATACTGGCGATTTCGTACTCATTGGGATTACGGACATCGATCAGCAGCATATCAGTACTGCCATCCAGCATCTGCTTCAGTTCTACCACCGTGATTTCATCGATCTCCGCCAGGTCTCGCTCCGCCTCCGCCTGGGCCTGGGGAATACCGCAGAACATCTCGTAGTCGATCAGCTCCTCGATCACCGGTCGCACCGGGTTAGGCCGCAGCTTCAGTTCGCGAAAGGTCATATCCAGAGCGTTGTAGAGCAACAACCGACCACTCAGGGTACGACCCACCCCCAAAATCACCTTAATAGTTTCGTTGGCCTGGATAGTGCCAATAATTCCAGGCAACACCCCCAATACCCCCCCCTCCGCACAGGAGGGCACCATGCCCGGCGGCGGCGGCTCGGGGTACAGATCCCGGTAGTTGGGGCCCTCCTGGTAGTTAAACACCGTGGCCTGGCCCTCAAATCGGAAGATCGATCCATAGACATTGGGCTTGTTCAACAGCACACAGGCATCATTAACCAGGTAACGGGTGGGAAAGTTATCGGTACCATCAACCACCACATCGTAGGGCTGAAAAATATCCAGGGCATTATCGGCACTGAGGCGGGTTTCGTAGAGGTCAACCTGACAGTGGGGGTTGATCTCCAGGATGCGTTGTTTAGCGGAGGCAATTTTAGGCTTGCCCACCCAGGACTCACTGTGGATAATCTGGCGGTGCAGGTTAGATTGATCCACCACATCAAAGTCAACGATGCCAATCCGGCCGATGCCCGCCGCCGCTAGGTAAAGTAATAGGGGCGAACCCAGCCCGCCGGTGCCGACGCAGAGGACACTGGCGGCCTTGAGGCGCTTTTGCCCCTCTAGGCCGACCTCCGGCAGAATGATGTGGCGGGAGTAGCGCTCGTACTCCTCCTTGGTCAGTTGAATGGCATCCAGATCGGGATTCAGCATAATGGTGAAAACAGCAATCAAATCGGGCCAGCCGCGGCTGGCCCTGTCCACCTTTCCAGCTTAGGGCAAGAGTGCGGTTTTGGTGGCAGGTAGGGGCAGGATTTTGAAGATTACCTCTGCCGGTAGCTGACCACCAGGATATAGATACTAACCAGTAAAACCCACAGGGGAAACCCCAGCACCACCCAGCCCAAATGATCGATTTGACCAATTCGGAACAGCATAATGGCGGCCAGGCCATAGCCCATCCAGGCCATCCAGGCCGGGATCGCGTGGGTACGGAGAAAAAGGGTAGAGGTGGAAATCATAAATACCCCCGCCATGCGAATACCGTAGGTGCTAAATAGAGTGCTGCCGGCGTAGTGGTAGGGTTGCCGGGAGTAAGCCTCCGAGATCCCCTCAAGGCCAGGGGCCAAAGATTGGGACACCATAACCACACTGCCAATCAGGGCGGCGCTCACAAACAACAGGGCCACAAACAACAGACCACTACCCAGGAAAATAGTAGCAAAGAATTGGTCCTCCCCTTCCCCCAATAGATCCCGCACCACCCCAATAAACCAGAGGAAGGCGATGCCCGCAAAGGGAATCAGGTTGAGGGCTAGCAGCAGGTGATCCTGCCGCCCCATCCACCAGAGCCTCTCGCCATTGGCGCTGGTGGGCATGGCGGTAAGCAGAAGGACTAAGCTGATAATCAGCAGAATCGAGAAAACCACTCCAGCGATCCCCGCCGCCTTGGGTGCTCGGATACGCTGGGGAGGTCGCGATTGATGATCTGTCATAGATCGGTACCGTTAAACTGACTCTTCGCTATCGGGTTGGGCCATCATGTCGATCGCTGCGGTAATCGCCAAAATCAACACATCATTTTGCCCCGGTTCAATTTCTACGCCGTAAACATCGGCAAAGCGAAACCACCGCTTGGACACCTCCGCCA
>Ga0172367_10002248_pt1 | contig 26687 bp, 21 predicted proteins | sample Lak10m_FD_114542 | JGI IMG/M metagenome (GOLD analysis project Ga0172367, IMG submission 114542) | Freshwater microbial communities from Kabuno Bay, South-Kivu, Congo - kab_022012_10m | ecosystem: Environmental > Aquatic > Freshwater > Lake | place: Democratic Republic of the Congo: South-Kivu...
CCGCCGCGCCGCGCCCGTGCGACCTGCTGGTGCACGGGGCAGCCGAGTTGGCGACGCCGCTCGGCTGCACGCCGCTCGGCGGGGCCGCCATGGGACGCATCCGCGTCGTTCCCGCTGGAGCGGTGGCCGTCGTCGACGGCCGCATCGTCGAGGTCGGCGCGGCGCGGGAGCTCGAAGCGCGCTGGGCCCCCGCCAAGCGCCTCGACGCTCGCGGCGGCCTGCTCGTGCCCGGTTTCGTCGACGCCCACTCGCATCCGGTGTTCGCCGGGACGCGCGAGGAGGAGTTCGAGCTGCGCACGCTCGGGGCGACCTACGTCGAGATCGCGCGGAGCGGCGGCGGCATCCTCTCCTCGGTGCGTGGCGTGCGCGAGGCCGGCGAGGAGCAGCTGCTGCACCTGTTGTTGGCGCGCGCGGAGCGCTTCCTCGACCACGGCACGACCACGCTCGAGGCCAAGAGCGGCTACGGGCTGACCTTGGCGGACGAGTTGAAGAGCCTGCGCGCCATCGCCGCGGCCAATCGCCTGCAGGCGCTCGAACTCGTGCCGACCTTCCTCGGCGCGCACGACTACCCGCTCGAGCACCGCGACCACAAGGCGCGCTACGTCGACCTGCTCGTCGAGGAGATGCTGCCGGCCGTGGCGGCCTCGGGCCTCGCGCAGGGAGCCGATGTGTTCGTCGAGGCGCATGTCTACGACGTGGCCGCGGCGCGGCGCATCCTCCTCAAGGCCAAGGAACTCGGGCTCGCTCGGCGCCTGCACGCCGACCAGTTGTCGCTCTCCGGTGGAGCCCTGCTGGCGGCCGAGGTAGGCGCCGCCTCGGCCGACCATCTGGAGCATGTCGACGACGCGGGGGCCGAGGCGCTGCTCGCCGCTGGCGTCGTGCCGGTGCTGGCGCCGCTGGTGCCCCTGTACCTGCGCCAGGAGCGCGAAGCGCCGGGGCGCCGGCTGGTCGATCGCGGCCTGCCGGTGGCCGTCTCCACCGACTTCAATCCAGGCAGCTGCTATTGCTTGAACATGCAGGAAGCGCTGGCCTTCGCGGCCTTGCGCTACCGCTTCACGGCCGCCGAGTGCCTGGTGGCGGCGACGCTCAACCCTGCCTGCGCGCTGGGCCTCGGCGCCACGCACGGCACCTTGGAGCCCGGCAAGCAGGCCGACCTGCTCGTGCTCGACATGCCCAACCACCGCCGGCTGGCCTACGAGCTCGGCCGCAACGCGGCGCGGGCCGTGGTCAAGCGCGGCATCGTGGTGCGCGAGCGGCCCGGCCCGACCCTCTGAGCGCGCGGGGCGGGAGGCCTCGGGGCCGCGGCCCCCTTGGCGCGGGGCCCTTCCGCTGCTGGAATGTGGGTCCGTGTCGCGCGTCCGGCCATCTGTCAAGCTTTTTTGACAGATGCCCCGCCCGCCGCGCCGCGCGCAACCATGAGCCAGACCCGCCTCGTCGAATGCGTCCCCAACTTCAGCGAAGGCCGCCGTCCCGAGGTGGTCGAGCGGATCCGCGCCGCGATCGAGTCGTCGCCGGGCGCGCGCGTCGTCGACCAGAGCCTCGACGCCTCGCACAACCGCGCGGTGGTGACGGTGGTGGGCGAGCCGCAGGCGGTGTCGGAGGGCGTCTTCCGCGGCATCCGCGCGGCGTGCGAGCTGATCGACCTGCGGACGCACCGCGGCGAGCATCCGCGCATCGGCGCGACCGACGTGGTGCCCTTCGTGCCGCTCGAGGGCTCGACCATGGACGAATGCGTCGCGCTGGCGCACGCGCTCGGCGCGCGCGTCGGCGCGGAGCTCGGCATCCCGGTCTACTACTACGAGGCGGCGGCGCGCGTCCCCGGGCGCAGGAACCTGCCCGATGTGCGCAACATCGGCTTCGAGGCGCTGTCGGCGGCCGTGGCCACCGATCCCGCGCGCATCCCCGACGAGGGGCCCAAGGGCGCCTTGCACCCAAGCGCCGGCGCGGTCGTGGTGGGTGCGCGCAAGTTCCTGATCGCCTACAATGTCAACTTGGCGAGCGAGGATGTGGCGCTCGCCAAGGAGATCGCCAAGAAGATCCGCGAGAAGGACGGCGGCTTGAAGGGCATCAAGGCCATGGGCTTCGCGGTCGACGCGCCCAAGTGCGCGCAGGTGTCGATGAACGTCTGCGACCACGAGGCCACCGGACTCGCGCGGGTCTACGCCGAGATCGAGCGGCTGGCGGCCGAGAAGGGCGTCGGCATCCTAGAGTCCGAGTTGGTCGGCCTCGCGCCGCGCGCCGCCTTGCCGGGCGCGACCGCCGCGGCGATCCGCCTGCGCGGCTTCGATCCCAAGCAGCAGATCATCGAGGAACTGCTGTGATCGGCCTGCTGCTCCTCGCGCTCGCTCCATTCGCATCCAGGGCGGCGACGGCGGATTGCGCGTCGGACCAACTCGCGCACGCCTCTTCGTCCGCCCGACCGGCTGCGCCCGCGCAGGAGCAACGCCCCGCGCCGCCAGCCTGCAAGAAGTGCCAGTCGAGCGGACGCCTGCCGTGCGTCGCGCACGACAAGGCCCTGTGCGCGCGCGAGGACGCGGTGCTCTACTGCTCGGAGATCGCCGGTTGCGAGCCGTGTGGCGGCTCCGGCTGGCTCGACTGCGGCTCGTGCGAGGACGCGGAGGCGCAGGACGCGCTGGAGAGGAAGCGCGCCCTCGTCAAGGAGCGCGGCGCGGCGCTCGCCTACATCGACAAGGACATGGGGCGCGCCGTGCGCAAGTGCGAGACGGCGCACTTCGTGCTCGCCTGGGAGCTCGACCGCCTCAAGGTCGACAAGCGCATGCTCGAGGCCCACGAGCTGCTGCACCTCCACGCCGAACGCCTCGAGACGCTCTTCAAGGACCATCTGCGCGAGCTCAAGATCAAGGAGTCGGACTTCCGCGAGAAGTTCCGCGTCTTCGTGTGGTGGCTGCCCGACGACCACCGGCGCGCCTCGGGCGCGTTCTGCGGCCAGACCGCCTCGGGCGGCGTCAAGAAGATGGGCACGCAGCCGTCCTACTCGGTCTGCGGCAACAAGCAGTTCTTCCAAGGCGACGAGCAGCTGCACAGGAACCTCGTGCACAACGTGACGCACCTGATCTTGTCCGCCCATGTGCATCCCGAGTGGATGGGCCGCTACAAGGCCGGTTGGCTGGACGAGGGCTTGGCGCACTGGTTCGAGGACAAGTACTGGGGTGTGTGCGACAACTACTGCTTCCAGGAGCAGAACACCAACGTCGACTTCAAGGGCGGCCGCTTCCGCCTGGCCGTGCGCCAGATGGTCGAGAAGGGCGAGGCGCCCGCGGCCGCGACGGTGTTCGAGCAGACCTCGGACACGCTGACCCTGCCGCAGCACGCCGTCTCGTTCAGCTACGTCGACTACCTGCTGCACACCGATCCGGAGAAGCTCGTCCAAGTGTCGCTGCGGCTGAAGAGGAAGATCGCCACGCGCGACGCGCTCAAGGAGGTCATGGACCTCGGCGTGATGGAGTTCGAGTCCAACTGGAAGAGCTTCGTGCTCGCCACCTACCCCAAGCGCTGAGTCGAGGTGGCCAAGGGCTCCGACGACGAGGCGCGCGCTGGCGCCGGGCTGCGCGCGCAGGCGCTGGCGCGTGCGTTGCTGCCGCTCGTCTTGGCCTGCGCCTTCCTCCTGCGTTGGCAAGCGGGTGCCGACCAACGCGTGGCTCCCGACGAGGGTGCCGGCGCGCTCGCCTGGATGCTGGACGACGAGGAGAGCGCCGCCGCCCTGCGTCGCGCCGAGCTGGCCTTGGCCACCGGCCGCTCCAGCGTGCGCGACGCGGCCGCTTCGGGCGGCGTGCCGCTCTCCGACCCGGCATCGCCCGTGCCCGCGGCGTTGCACGCCTCGATCGCGCGGCTCGTGGCGCCGACGGGTGGCGATCCCGACTTGCGCGGCCACGACGAGTCGGCCGTCGAGGGCGCGCTGTTGCGCCTCGGACCGTTGCTGGGGCTGTTGTTGGCGATCTGCGTGCACCTCGCCGCGCGCGCGCTGCTCGCGGGTGCCGGCGAACGCGCCGTGCTGCTGGGCTCGGTGTGCGCGGCCGCCGTGGCGGCCTGCGCCACGGCGTTGGTCGCTCCGACCGCGCTGGGTCGGCTCTCCGAGGGTGCTGCGGGTTGGATCGCCGTGGCCCTGCTCGTGCGCAGCTACGCGCGACTGGCCGCGAAGGAGGGCGACGAGGCCGAAGCTGGCACGCCAGCGGCCACGCAGAAGCTCGTCGATGGCGTGCTCGAGGGCCTGCTGGGTGGCGTGCTGGTCGGGATCGCCATCGCCCTGTGGGCTCCGGCGGCCGTGGTCGCCTTGTGCGGCGCGGCCATGCTCTTGCGCGCGGCCCTCGATCCGGTCGGGCGCGGCCTGCGCGCGCGCACGGCCCTGCTCTTGCATCTCGTGGCCGCCTTCGCGCTGCGCTTGCCGCTGGAGGAGGGGCCGTGGGCGGCCTCCGACGGCACTTGGGCGGCTTGGATCCGCGGCGCCTCGACGCTGCTGCTCGTCTTGGCGGCGCCCTTCGCCGTCTTGCTGCTCTTGTCGAAGCAGAGTGGCGAGCCGCGCCGCTTGCTGCACGCGGCGCTGCTCGTCGCCCTGGTCGTCGTCGCCATCGCCTGGTTGCCCGAGGCTTGGCGCGAAGGTCGCGCCGGTTGGCCCGCCCTTCTCGCGCACGATGCGTTGCAAGCGCGCTGGCGTGGCGCGCATTGGCTCGCGTGGGGGGCGCTGCTGTTCGGCCTCGTCATGATCGCGCCGCGCTGGCGCGGGCACGGGAGCTTCTTCGTGGCGATGTTGGCCGCCCTCGCGCTCGTCGCCGGACTGGTGGTGCGCGATGGGCCGGCGCTCGTCGCCTTGGCGTTGGCCTTCGTGGTGGCCGAACTGGCGCGCACTCCGCTAGCCGAGGGCGTCGCGCCGCGCTGGAGCGTGCTGGCGTCGCGCGCCATCCCGGTCGCGCTGTTCCTCGCGGCCCTCGCGCCGGCTGGGCGCGTCGCCGACGAAGGCCTGCGGCAGGAGCGCCTTGAACACTCGCTCGGCTTGCGGCGCCTGCGCGAGGTCGTGCCGAGCAGCGCGCCCTGGAACGATCCCGATGGCGAGCCGCAGGACTGCGTGCTCGTGCCGCCCGGACATGCCGCGCGCGCGCTGCTGCACGGCCGGCGTGCCGTGCCGGCCGCCCTCCACGCGCGCCTCGCCAGCCCCGAGATGGCGGCGCGCGTCGCCGCCGTCGAGGAACTCGGGCGCGTGGCGAGCTTCGACGAGCTCGCGCGCGGCATGCGCACCCTCGGTGCCACGCATCTCGTCGCCGCCCCGCGCCATGTGGGCGCGGAGCTCGATCCACTTGGCGCTTGGGCGCGCTTGTGCCTGTGGCGCCCGGGCGAGGATGCCGGGCCTTTCAAGCCCGCCTGGAGCTCGTCGCGGCGCGTGGCCGTCGACGGACGCGCGCTGCTCGACGAGGCGTCGCCGGGCGGAGCCGCCTGCGCCATCTGGCAGCTCGAGCCCGCGCCGCCGCGCGGCGCACCGGAGCTGCGCGCGCGCTGATTCGCCCCACGCCGACCCGCCGCATGCCGACCCGCCGCGCGCCGCGGCGGTCAGGGCTCGCGGTGCTTCTCGCCTCGCTCGTAGCGCCCGACTCGCGCGCGCCATTCCGACAACAGCGCCGGATCGAGTTCGGCCGGCGCGAGTCGACAGGCTTCGCCTTGGACGCGCGCCGCCTCGGTCGGTCGTCCCACCTCGGCCAAGGCCGCGGCGAGGATCTCGAGGGTGGCGGCGTCGTCAGGTTTGCTTGACGACAACGCGCGCGCCAACGCCAGCGCGCGCGCGCCGTCGCGCAGCGCGTCGTCGGAGTTGGTGGCGAGCTCCCAGGCGAGCCATGCCTTGGCCCCGGGTTCCGACTCGTCCAGCGCGATGGCGGCCTCGATCGCCCGCAGTGCTTCCTGCGAGCGTCCCATGGAGCGCAGCAGGCGCGCTTGCTCGAGGCGCACGCCGCGGTCCTTGGGACGCAGTGCGACGACCCGCGCGAGATCGTCGGCCGCCTCGGCCGCGCGTTCGAGGCGCAACAGCACCCAGACGCGAGCGAGCAGACTCGGCCAGGCCGAGGGCACGAGCTCGAGCGAACGCGCGAAGGAGCCCAGCGCCTCCTCGAGCCGCTCGTCCTGTGCTTGCGCCACGCCTAGGTGGTACCAGGCTTGCTCGAGGTCGGGAGCCAGGCGCAGCGCCTCGTCCAGTTCGCGTCGCGCTTCGGCGCGGCGTCCCGTGGCGGCGAGCGCCCGGCCCAGGTCGAGGCGGAACACGGGCGCCTGGCCGTCGCTGGCCACCGCGCGCGCAAGATGCTCCAGCGCCTCCTGCGGTCGGCCATGCTGCAGGAGCGACACGCCGCGCGCATGATCCTCGACGATCGCCATCGAACTGCGCGGATCGCGGCCGGTGTACGCGATCGTGCCCGAGCCACCCGCGTAGCCCAGCGCCGCGACCGCCTGCGCCGTGGTTGGATCGCCACCCGCGCGCGCCACCGGATGAGCCACGAAGGTGGCGGCGTAGTCGGCGAGGGTGCGCGACAGGTCCTCGGCGCGCGCGCGTTGCGTCCCGGCGCGATTCGCGAGTTCGCGTGGATCCTTGGCGAGGTCGTACAGCTCGCGCGCGGCGGCGCCCGCGACGAGCGGGCCTTCGACCAGCTTGTCGTCGCCTTGGCGCAGGGCGTGGAGCGGCGCCCAGCCGAACTCGATGCGCGCGTACTCGCTCTCGGCGTACAGGACGCTCGCGGGCGGTTCGACGCCGCGCAGCGCTTCGGCGAGGTCCCGTCCGCGGCCGAGCGTCCTCCAGCCGGCGCGCGCCGCGATGGTGGGAGCGAGATCGACCAAGCCCACCGGCGCGCGAATCGTCGCTCCGGCGGCGACGCCTGGTCCGGCGACGATCAACGGCACATGCAGCGTCGCCTCGTGGACGAGCACGCCGTGGCTCTCCTCGCCGTGTTCGCCGAGTCCTTCGCCGTGGTCGGAGGTGACGACGATCAGCGTGGTGGCGGGATCGCAGGCGGCGAACAAGCGGTGCAACTCGGCGTCGACGGCGGCGATCTCGGCGTCGTAGGGATCGGAGTGGCGCGAGCGGAACGGCTCGGGAGCGCTCCACGGCCGATGGGGATCGTAGAGATGCACCCACGCGAACCAGCCGCGGTCCGCCTGCGTGGCGATCCAGCGCGTGGCCGCGTCGATGGTCTCCTTGGCGGGCCGCTCGATCATCGGCGGCCCGCCGAGGACGAGCGGGCCGAGATCGTCGTCGTAGAGCTGGAACCCGCGGTCGAGTCCGAACGAGCCGTCGAGCACGGCCGCCGAGACGAAAGCGGCGGTGGCGCGGCCCGCGGAACGGGCGCGTTCGGCCATGGTCGGCATGGACGAGCCTAGCGCCGCGCGCGTGTTGACGCGCAGGCCATGCTCGGGCGGCTCGAGGCCGGTCAGCAGCGTGGCGTGCGCGGGCAAGGTGAGCGGCACGCAAGTCCAGGCCGCCTCGAAGCGCGCGCCCCGCCGCGCCAGCGCATCGATGTTCGGCGTCGCGGCCTCCGCGCGCCCGAAGCAGCCCAGCCGATCGGCGCGCAACGTGTCGATGGTCACCAAGAGCACGTTGGGGCGCTCGGGCGTGGCGCGCGGCGCTTCTTGCGCGCCATCGTCGGAGCAGGCGGCGAGGGCGAGCAGCGCGAGGGCCTGCGGCGCGAGCGCGGGGCTGGACGGCATGGTGGCTAGAGCCTAGCAGCACCTGCGCCACGGCTCACGATCACCACCGCGGCTGGCCGTGGGCGCCCATGTGCGCGGCTCGGCGCGCCGGCGTGGCGGTCCGCGCCGCGTTCGAGGGGCTTCTTCGCGTCCATTTCGTAGGATCCACGCCACATGAGCTTGATCGAACCGCGCACCCTCAAGGGCTTCCGCGACTACCTGCCCGAGACCATGATCCCGCGCGAGCGGTTGATGGAGACGGCTCGTCGCGTCTACCGTTCGTTCGGCTTCCTGCCGATCGACACGCCGGCCCTCGAGTACGAGGAGATCCTCGTCGGCAAGGGGGGAGCCGAGAGCGACAAGCAGCTATATCGATTCGAGGACCATGGCGGACGCCGGGTGGCCTTGCGCTTCGACCTGACCGTGCCGCTGGCGCGCTTCGTCGCGCAGCACCACAACGACCTCGGGCTGCCGTTCAAGCGCTACCACATCGGCACCGTGTGGCGCGGCGCGAACACGCAGCGCGGGCGCTACCGCGAATTCGTGCAGTGCGACTTCGACACGATCGGCTCGACCAGCATCGCGGTCGACATCGAGACGGGGCTCGTGGTGCACGAGCTCCTGCGGGCCATCGGCTTCGAGCGCTTCGAGATCCGCGTCAACGATCGACGCGTCTTGAACGGCGTGCTGGAGCGCGCCGGACTCGCCGAGCACGCGGTGCCGGTGCTGCGCGCGCTGGACAAGCTCGACAAGATCGGCCCCGCCAAGGTGGCGGAGGAGATGGCCTCGACCGCTGGCGCCAGCGCGGCCCAAGCGCGCGCGATCCTCGAGTTGGCGCAAGCCAGCGGCACGAACGCGCAGGTGCTCGAGCGCGTGCGCCCGCTGGTGGCTGGCACCGAGCGCGGCGAGGCGGGCATCGCCAGCCTCGCCACGCTGCTTGGCGCGATGGACGCCGCGGGGGTCCCCGAGTCGCGCCTGCGGCTGGACTTGTCGATCGCGCGCGGCCTCGACTACTACACGGGCACCATCTACGAGACGGTGCTGTCCGACTTGCCCGGGATCGGCAGCATCTGTTCGGGTGGCCGCTACGACGACCTCGCGTCGCTCTACACCAAGGAGAAGCTGCCGGGCATCGGCGCTTCCCTAGGCCTCGACCGCTTGTTGGCGGCGATGGAGGAACTCGGGTTGATCGACGCGCGGCGCGCTAGCGCCCCTTTGTTCCTCGCGTACTTCGACGAGGCGCGCCTCGCGGACTACCAGGCGTTGGCGATGCGCCTGCGCGCGGCGGGCATCGGCGTCGAGTTCTATCCTGAACCGAGGAAGCTGGGCGCCCAGTTGAAGTACGCCGACCGCCGCGGCTTCCGCCACGCGCTCATCGTCGGCGAGGACGAGTGGAAGACGGGCCAGGCCCAGTTGAAGGATCTCGCGCGCCAATCGAGCGCCGTCGTGCCGCTTGGCGCAGGACTCGTCGACGCGCTGGCGCGCGTCTTGGCCGAGTGAGGCCGCGTTCCGGCCCTAGGGGCAGAACACGACGCGCAGTCCGTCGCTGAGGTTGAACCCGGCGCCGCCTGCGGCCCCGTTCCTGTACCAGAGCTGGAAGTGCTGTGGCGCGCCGGCGGTGATGGTCGAGCCGGGGTAGGTCGAAAAGTCGAGCGACCAGAACGCGTCGCCCCAGGGACTGGCGTTGAAGCGCGGCAGGCGCAGCACCGGCGAGCCCACGCAGCGGAAGCCGTTGCCGAAGGGCGCTTGCGTCTGGTTGACGCCGAAGATGTACAGGCAGGGCGTGTTCGGCGGGACCGAGGTGGTCTCGAGGATGAAGTTCGCTTGCGACAGGCGCAGGCTGCCTTGCCAGCCGATCTGCGCGCCGAACGGATCGACGGAGTTCGGGGACAGCGGACAATAGCCGCTCGTCTCCATCGTGCAATGCACGGGCATGCAGTTGGACGCTTGCACGCGCGCCTTCATGATCGCCGCGTTGGTCGGATGGAAGTAAGGGGAGATGTTCGCCATGCCGGCACCGCAGGTGTGGCAGTAGCTCATGATCGTCCCGCTGCTCGAGCATTGCCCGCCCGCGCTGCACGGTCCCGCAGCGCACTGGTCCAGTGGCGGGCAGTAGTCGTGCGTGTGCAGCGAGCCGAAGTTGTGCCCCAGCTCGTGCGCGACGACGAAGTAGTCCCAGGTGAACGGCCCTTGTTGAACCGGGAGCGGCGTCTGGCCGCCGTACAGCGTGATGCCGGAAGACGCGCCAAAGCCCCACGAGCCGTTGCACAGCACGTCGACATAGGCGAGGCCGCCGCCCAGATCCGCGCCGGAGAGAAAGTGGCCGAGCGCGCCGCCACCGGGAAGTGCGTTCGTCCACGCGATCCTGAACTCGTCGAGCAACCCGCCCAAGCCCGCGCCGTTCTCCTGGGAGAGCCACGGATCGGCGGCGCTCGAGTACGTGCCGAGGTGGGCCAGCTGCAGGTTCGCGTCGACTTGCTCGTAGAACCGCTGGGACAGCGCGCCATACAGCGCGATCACGTAGTTGGCCGCGGCTTGGGCGTCGCCGCCGAAGCGTTGGGTCAGTTGCCAATCGCACTCGACGGACACGCGGCAGGTGCGCACGATGGTCGCGAGTTGGCTCGAAGGCAAGGGCGCCTCGCGGGCGGCGGCGCCGGGCACCGCGCGCGCCTGGCAATCGAAGCGCGGCTGGAAGCCCGCCGCGGCCAAACGCGCCTCAGAGACCCAGCACGAGAGTCGCGGGGCGCCGGAACCCTCGAGGCTGGCGAGGTGCTGCCAGTCGCCGCGACGCCAGACCCAACCGCGCGAGGCGCCGGGCGACAGCGACAGGTACACGTCGGACTCGGGCTGGCCGACCACCTTGCCGCTCCACAGCGTCTGGCCCATGTCGCCGAGCGCGCGCGGCGCGCCATCGACATGCCACGCCGCTGGATCGACGACGCGCTCCAACGGGATGCGCTCCAACTCCAGGTCGACGGTGGAGCCGTCGCCGAGCAGCACGCCTTGCATGAGGACGCGCCCATGCGACTCCAAGGCCTTCAGCGCCTCCACATCGGGCGCCATGCGCGCCTCGGGCGCGGCCGATTCACGCTGCAGCGGGAACGGCAAGGCGACGACCTGGCCGGTCCGGCCTTGTGCCTGGACGGGGGCGGCGACCGCGGAGGCGTGGAGCGCCAGCAGCGCGAGCAACAGCAAAGGGCGCATGGTGGATCGTGCTTCGGGGCCTAGGTGGCGCGTACAGCCGTCGCGCGCCGGCCGTGGAAGTCTACTGCAGGATCGCGCGCAGCTGCGTGCTTGCGGCCGTGGCCGAGCGCCGTGGCTTGCGCGTCACGGACACACGTGCAGCGTCAGGGCGTTGCTGAGGTTGAAGCCCGAGCCGCCACCGGCGGGGTTCCTGTACCACGCTTGGAAGTGCCACACCGAACCAGCGGTCAAGCGCCCCGGCCCGGCTCCGATGGGGGCCGTGGAGAAGTTCAAGGCGCGCGAGAGCACGCCACCCGAGCCGCTGGTCGATGTCGGCAGGCGGTAGACGGTGCCGTTGACGCAGCGCACGCCGTTGCCGAACGTGGAGTTCGTCTTGTTGTTGCCGTAGAAGAACAGGCCGACCGTGTTGGTGGGCAGGTTGACGGCGCGCAGGGTCAGGTTGGCTGCGGCGAGGCTGTTCGATCCGATGGCGGAGATCGTCGCGCCGTTGCCGGTCGAGTTCGGGTTGGCCGTGCAGTAGGTCGTGGGTTGCGTGCAGAAGAAGTTCATGCACGACTGCGCGGCGCGGGCGCGCATGACGTTGGCGCACTCCTGATGGAAGTACGGCGAGACGTTGTTCATGCCGCCACTGCACAAGTGGCAGTAGCTCATGATCGTGCCGGAGCTGCTGCAGACCTGCTGCGTCTGGCATTGGCCGAAGTACCCGTTGGGTGCGCACTCGTCGAGCGGCGGGCAGAAGTTGTGCGTATGGCTCGAACCGAAGTTGTGTCCAAGCTCGTGCGTCACGACGACGAAGTCCCAGGTCAGCGGGCCTTGCGTGACGGGGAAGGTGGTCTGGCCCGAGAGGTTGCCCGAGACCCCGAAGCCGTAGGTCTGGTTGCACAACACATCGAGCCATGCGACGCCGCCACCAAGGCTGGCGCCGGAGAGGAAGTGGCCGAGATTGCCGTTGGAGGGGATCGCGCCTTGCCAGGCGGCCTGGAACGCGTACAGCATGTCGATGCTGTTGCCGCCGTTGTCGGCGGTGGTCCAGGGGTCGTTGCTGTTCGAGTAGATCGACAGTTGCGCGATCTCCAGCACGGTGTCGATCTGCTCGTAGTAGCGTTGCGATCCGGCGCCCCACAAGGACAGCACGTAGGCCAACGTGGCGCTGGCGCTGCCGTTGAAGCGCTGCGTCAGTTGCCAGTCGGTCTCGATCGAGACGCGGCAGGCGAGCGTGGTGGTGGCGAGCGAGGAGGTGCCGGTCGGGATCGGCGCGGGACGTGCGCCGGCGGGCTGCGCCAGTTCCTCGGAGCGGCAGGCGTGGCGCAGTTCGTCGCCGCGCGCGTTCAAGAGCTCTTCGGAGGCGAACAGCGCCTCGGCCGCGTTCCAGTCGTTGCTGCGCGCCAACATGTGCTCGAACTTGCCGTTGGCGTGGATCCAGCCGCGCGAGCCATGCGGCGAGAACGCGAAGTAGGCGCTCGAGCCGTCGACGCCCTCGACGCTGCCGTGCCACAGCGTCAAGTCGAGGTCGGGCAGCTCGCGCTGGACGCCATCGACCTTGAGCAGCATGTCGTGCGCGAAGCGCTCGAGCGGGATGCGCTCGAGCACCAGCTCGACCGGCCCGCCGCTGGTGGGCACCGCGGCGAAGCGCACGCTGGTGCGCGCCTCTAGCGCGCGGATGCCGGCGAGGTCGGGACGCAAGTGCACGGCGCCCTCGAAGCGGCCGGCGACCTGGAACGGGAACGCCTGATCCATGCGCTCGGCCGAGGAGGCGGGCGTGGCGGGGGCGGTCGCGAGAGCGAGCGTGGCGAGGGCGAGCATCGGGACTCCTTCGAAGGAGGCTGCTTGGGGGGGGGCGCCGGTCGTCGACGCGGCGGCTTTCCGACGAGTCTAAGCGCCTTGTTTGATCCCTGCTCGCCGGCATTTCCTTCCGGCGACGGGCCTCCAACACGGATTCGGGGCTAGGAGTGCGCGCGGAGCGCCGCTTGCGGGCAGTACTCTCAAGACGGCACGCCTCCCACCCTCACTCGCCATGAAGCTCAAGCACATCCTCGTCCTGCTCGCCGCCTGCGCCCTCGTCGTCGTCGCGTGGAGGTTGCGCCAGGACGGCGAGCCGGGGCCGCGCGCCGTCGACGGTCGATCCGGCTCCAGCGACGGCGTCGCCGCCACGACGACGGTGGAGTTGGATGGACTTGCTCAAGCCAGTGGTCGCGAGTCCGCGCTCGCGCCCATCGAAGCGTCCAAGCCCGCGGAGGCCGCGTCCGCGCCGCGGGTGCTCGACATCGTCGAGATTGGCGATGGGTTGCCGACCGAAGAGCGTCCGTTCCAAGACGGTTCCGATGCGCCGGTATCGGGCGTGATCGCCCTGCCCGACTACGGACTCAAGTACATCGACGTCGACGCGGCGGGGCGCGCGCAGGCCGTCGAGTCGCTGCGCAACCGCGTGCGCTTGAGCAAGGGCCGCAGCATCAAGGAAGGCGGCATGGACGAGCAGACCATCGATCGCTTGCTGCGCGAGGCGGATTGGCTGGAAGAGAACCCGGAACCCTGATCATGAGCTGCGCGCGCTGGGCTTGAGCTGCGCTGCTGGGCTTGAGCTGCGCTGCTGGGCTGGAACCGCGGACGCGCCGGGTTCCAAGCCCGCCAACGGGTCGGAATTACCTTCCTGCGTTCAGTTCGGACCGCGTCACTTCCGAAGAGCCGTGGGTCCCGGCAACCACCGGAGGCCACCATGAGCTCGCAGCAACAGCCCGAACACGCGCAAGAGACCACCTCGACCGACGAACGCCGCGATGGAGCGCGCAGGAAGATCCGCGCCGTCGTGCGCATGGATCTGCCGGAGACGCACCTCGTTGGATCCGCCGAGAACATCTCGCGCTCGGGGATCCTGTTCTTCAGCGACGTACCCTTACGCGTGCGCCTCGAGATCGAACAGCACGGCGAGACGCGCGTGGTCGAAGGCCGTCTCGTGCGCGGACAGCGCATGCGCGACGACCACTTCGGCTGGGCGGTCGAGTTCGACCGCGACTGACGCCGCATCCGCCGCTTGGCGGACGACGGATGGCGTGTCGAGCGACTTGGCGCTATCGTCTCGGGCTTGCTCGCCGCCTTCGCGCGGCCAACCACCTAGGAGCCCACATGGGATTGTTGTCCAAGATCACGGGGATGGTCGCCCCCGCGCGCAAGCCGACCGACGACGTGCACCTCGCCGCAGCCATGTTGATCATGGCTGGCGCGGATGGATCCATCGACGCGGGCGAGATCATGACCGTGTCGGGCTTCGCCGCCACCTTGCCCGAGTTCAAGGGCAAGGACTTCAACCGCGTGGCCGAGGAGGCGATCAAGGCCGTCCGCCGCCACAAGTCGCTCGACGAGGCCGTCGGAGCGTTGGGCGACCTCTCGACGCAGGCGTTGAAGACCAAGTGCTTCGTGCTGTGCGCCGACATCGCGCTCAGCTCGGGCGATGTGGACGAGAAGGAGGACGCGCTGCTCGAGAAGCTGCAGGGCGTGCTCGGCGTGGACCAGCAGACCGCCGCCAAGGTGATCGAGGTGCTGTCGCTCAAGTACGCGCGCTAGTCGGGACCAGAGGAGGCTGGAACGCGCGGGAGGCGCGCCGCGGTTCGTCGCGGCGCGCCTCCCGTCTTGCTTGGGTCCCCCGCGTGGAGCGTGCGCTGAGGAACGCGCCCTGAGGAACGCGCCCTGAGGAGCGTACTCAGCCCAGTCGCTCGAGGAGCAAGTTGGGCAGCACGCCGAGGATGATCACGCCCGCCGCGCAGGCGACGGCCATGGCGTTGGCCCACGGGCGCGATTCGAGGTTCGTCTCGACGCTGGTGGACTCTTGCATGTACATCGCCACGATCAGGCGTAAGTAGTAGCCCAGCGCCACGACCGACATGAGGATGCCGGCGATGGCCCAGCCGATCATGTCCGCTTCGACCGCGGTCGAGAACACGAGGTACTTGCCGAGGAATCCGCCGGTGGCGGGGATGCCGCCGAGCGAGAGGGCGAACAGCGCGAACGTGGCCGCCCACAGCGGGCTTCTCTGCGCGAGGCCCTTGATCGAGTCGATGGTCACGGCGCGGCCGGTGCGGCCTTCCATGGCCGTGACGAGGCCGAACGCGCCACCCGCGGTGAACACGTAGGCCGCCATGTAGTAGACGATCGCGCGCGTGGCCTCGGAGGCGCTGGCGCCGCCCGAGACCTGGGCCGCGATGGCGAGCAGCATGGTGCCCGCGTGCGCGATGCCCGAGTACGCGAGGAGGCGCTTGATGTCTGTCTGCACCAAGGCCCCGAGGTTGCCGATCGCCATCGTGACGACGGCGATCAGCGCCAGCACCATGGTGGCGTCCTTGGGCAGGAGCAGTGACATCGGCAGCAGGAATGCGAACGCTGCGGCCTTGGTGCCGGTCGCCATGAACGTCGTCACGGGCGAGGGCGCGCCCTGGTAGACGTCGGGCACCCACAGGTGGAACGGGAACACGCTGACCTTGAAGAACAGGCTGGCGGCGACGAGCACCGCGCCGGCGATGGTGATCGGCTGCAGCAGCGCGCCGGCGCCCATCTTGGACAGGGTCAACGTGCCAGTGCCGGCGTAGACCAGCGCGGAGCCGAACAGGAAGATCGCCGCGGCGAACGCGCCGAGCACGAAGTACTTCAGCGCCGACTCGACCGACTCGCGGCGCGAGCGGCGGAACCCGGACAGCGTGTAGAGCGGCACGGACAGGAGCTCGAGGCCGACGAAGAACACGAGCAGGTCGCGCGCGCCGGCCATCAGCACCATGCCGGCGGCCGACGAGAGGAGCAGCACGTCGTGCTCGCCCTCGAACACCGACTCGTCCTTGTAGTAGCGACGGCCGAAGAGCCAGGCGACCAGAGTGGCGGCGACGAACAGGATCGTCCACCAGCCGGTGATCGAGTTGGCGATGTAGGTCTCGGCGAAGACGCGCGTCTCGCCGCCCTGCGACTGGGTCCAGCCGAAGCCGAGCGCCGCGGCGAGCGAACCGAGGAACACCAACGGCCGCAGCGAACTCGTGCCGGGCAGGATCTCGACGAGGAGCATCAGCAGGATGCCGGCGCACAACGCGATGAACGGGGCCGTGGCCGCGAAGGCCTCGGGCGTCAGCATCTGGCGGATCATCTCAGCGTTCATCGGGCTTCCTCCTGCGCGACGAGGCCGGCGGGGGCCGGGCGGTCGAGTTCGAGCTGGACGCTCCTTGCTTCGCTGCGAGCGCTGACGAGGCGCCGGTCTAGATCGGCGAGCGAGCCCTTCATCGGATCCAGGAACATGTTGGGCGCGACGCCGATCCACACGCACAAGGCGACGACCGGCAGCATCAGGCCGACTTCGCGCGCACCGAGGTCCGGCAGGGTCTTGTTGGCCGCGTGGGTGACCGGTCCGAAGAGCATCTTGCGCGTCGCCATCAGCAGGTACACGGCGCCGAACACCACGCCCGACACCGCCACCACGGCGATGGTGGGCGAGGCCTGGAAGGTGCCGAGGAGGATCAGGTATTCGCCGACGAAGCCGTTGAGCCCGGGCAGCGCGACGCTCGAGAGCACGGCGAACACGAAGAACACCGCGTACAGCGGCATGACCGTGGCGATGCCGCCGTACTGGTCCAAGGCGCGCGTGTGGCGGCGTTCGTAGATCATGCCGACCAGCAGGAACAGCAGGCCCGTCGACAGGCCGTGGTTGACCATCTGCAGCACGCCGCCGCGCAGGCCGGCCTCGTTCAAGGCGAACAAGCCGAGCACGACGTAGCCGAGGTGGCTGACGGAAGAGCACGCCACCAGCCGCTTGATGTCGGTCTGCGCCATGGCGAGGAACGCGCCGTAGACGATGCCCAGCGCGCCTAGCGCCATCATCCAGGGCGAGGCGACCAGCGCGGCGCCCGGGAACATGGCGATGCAGAAGCGCAGCAGGCCGTAGGTACCCATCTTGAGCAGCACGCCGGCGAGGATCACCGAGCCCGAGGTGGGGGCTTCGGTGTGCGCGTCGGGCAGCCAGGTGTGGAACGGCATCAGCGGCACCTTGATGGCGAACGCCAGCGCGAACGCGCCGAACAGCCACAGTTGCTGGTCCACCGGCAGCTTGCCGCCGTAGTTCACGAGGTAGGCGATGTCGGTCGACTGCGACTGCTGGATCAGCCAGATCACGGCGATCAGCATCACGAGGCTGCCGAAGAGCGTGTAGAGGAAGAACTTGATCGTCGCGTAGAGGCGCCGCTCGCCGCCCCAGATGCCGAGGATGAAGTACAGCGGGACGAGGCTGGTCTCCCAGAAGAAGTAGAACAGCACCAGGTCCAGCGAGAGGAACACGCCGAGCATGCCCGTCTGCATGACGAGCAGCCAGACCATGAACTCCTTGACGCGCTTGTCGATGTGGCCCCACGTCGACAACACGACGATCGGGCCCAGCACCGAGGTCAGGCCGACCATCAGGAGCGACAAGCCGTCGAGGCCGAGGCGCCAGTGCACGGGCACGCCGCCGGGCAGGGTGAACCACGGCGTTTGCACGAGGTGCTGGGCCTTGGCAGACGAGCCGTCGAAGTCCAGGCACAGCAGCACGCCGAGCACGCCGGTGGCGACGGTGGTGGCCAGCGCCACGAGGCGTTGCAGCTGCGTGGAGTTGGAGGGAGTCAGGGCCACCAGCACCGCTCCGACGAGCGGCAGGAGGACGAGGGTCGTCAGGTTCAGGAAGGAGTCCATGGCGCGTCCTCCGTCAGCGGTTCCAGATGAGGACGAGGACGAGGATGGCGGTCACGGCACCCATCCACAGCCCGTAGGACGCGACCTTGCCGTTGGCCAGGCGCCGCGTGCGCTCGCCGAGCGACTTGGCGAACCCGGCGACGCCGTTGACCAGTCCGTCGATGGCGAACTGGTCGAAGACCACGGCGATGACGAACGCGAGGAGCTTCACGGGCTGGACGATCCAGTGCGTGTACTTCGTGTCGATCGTCCAGGCGTCGGAGAGGAACGCGTGCAGGCGTCCGCGAGTCGCCGCGAACGACTGGTCGCACTGCGTGCCGCCGACGTGCTTCTTGAACCCGAGCGTGGCGAACACGATCGCCACCACCGAGCCGAGGCCGAGCAGCGCCCATTCCACTTCGTGCGACAGGACGTGCGCCCCGCGCGCGGCGATGATCGCGTCGCCGGCGCGCGTGACCGGCTCGAGCCACTCCTTGAGCGCGTGGGCGACATGGAACACCGGCGGCAGGCCGAGCAGTCCGCCGAACACCGACAGCACCGCCAGCACCATCAGCGGCAGGGTCATGACGATCGGGGACTCGTGCGGATGCGTCTTGGCGGCGTCGAAGCGTTCCTTGCCGAAGAACGTCAGCGCCACCATGCGCCAGGTGTAGAACGCGGTCAGCGCGGCGGTGGCGACGCCCAGCGCCCAGATGCCCATGTACACGCCTCCGTGGGCGAACGCGTGGGCGAGGATCTCGTCCTTGGAGAAGAACCCCGACAACAGCGGCAGTCCCGAGAGCGCCGCCGAGCCGCACATGAACGTGATGAACGTCGCGGGCATGTGCTTCTTCAAGCCGCCCATCTTGTGCATGTCCTGCTCCTCGTGCATGCCGTGGATGACCGAGCCGGCGCCGAGGAACAAGAGGGCCTTGAAGAACGCGTGCGTGACGAGGTGGAACACCGCGGCCGCCCACGCGCCCGAGGCGAGGCCCACGAACATGTAGCCGAGCTGCGAGACGGTCGAGTACGCGAGCACCTTCTTGATGTCGCGCTGCACGAGCGCGGTCGAGCCGGCGATGAACGCCGTCAGCACGCCGACCACGCCGACGATCGTCAGCAGCTCGGGGCTGGCGGCGAACACGGGGTTGAGGCGCACGACCAGGTAGATGCCGGCGGTGACCATGGTGGCCGCGTGGATGAGCGCGGACACGGGCGTCGGGCCGGCCATGGCATCGGGGAGCCAGGTGAAGAGCGGCAGCTGGGCCGACTTGCCGCAGGCGCCGAGGAACAGGAACAACCCGGCGAGGAACAGCTTGGGGCCGAACTCGGGGAGCTTCCCCGCGGTGTCGGCGGCGATCATCGCCATGTCGAGCGTGAAGAAGGTCTTCGCCAGGAGGAACGAGCCGATCAGGAAGCACGCGTCGCCGACGCGGTTCATGACGAAGGCCTTCTGGCCCGCCTCGGCCGGCCAGCCCTTCTCGTACCAGAACCCGATCAGCAGGTACGAGCACAGCCCAACGCCTTCCCAACCGACGAACAGTCCGATCAGACTCGAGCTGAGCACCAGCATCAGCATCGAGAACGCGAACAGCGCCAGGAACGCGAAGAACTTGCCGTAGCCCTTGTCGCCCTTCATGTAGCCGGAGGCGTAGATGAAGATCAGCGAGCCGATGCCCGTCACGACCAGCGTCATCACGGACGACAGGCGGTCCAGGTGCATGGTCAGGTCGATCGGGAACGAGCCCGTGTCGATCCACGACCAGTTCGAGGCGCGGATCGCCTCGGGGGCGCCCTCGGCGCGCAGCAGGAAGAAGCCCTTCAACGAAAGGGCGAAGGCGACGAGCATCGACGCCACCGCGAGGAACGGCGCGAACGCCGCGACGCCCGCGGGTGTCTTCTCGTGGCCGTGGCCGCCGTGCGCGTCGTCGTGGTGCGCAGCGTGGCCGTGGCTGTCGTGCGCGTGGGAGTCGTGCGCGTGGGAGTCGTGCGCGTGCGCGTGCGCGTCGTGGCCGTGGCCGCCTTGGTGTCCATGCCCACCTGCGGCGGGCTTGGGCAGGCGCTTCCTGGCCTCGATGTAGTGCAGCGCGCCGCACAGGGCGGAGGCGGCGAGCGGCAGGGCCGGGATCAGCCAGAGCCAGTCGTGGTCCGCGTCCGGCGTGGGGACGAGGGGGCTTTGCGGGTCCAACATGGTCGGCGTCGGTCCTCAGTTCTTGAGCGCCGAAACCTGCTCGAGGTCGACGGTCTGCTGGTTTCTGTAGAGGGCGATGACGAGCGCGAGGCCGACCGCCGCTTCGACGGCGGCGACGACGATCACGAAGATGGCGAACATCGGTCCTTCCAGGCTCGGCTGGGTGGCGCCCGCTTGCAGCGTGTGCATGCGGCTGGCGGCGAGGAAGGCGAGGTTGGCGGCGTTGAGCATCAGTTCGACGCTCATCAGCACCACGATCACGTTGCGGCGCAGGAAGAACCCGGCCGTGCCGATGGCGAACAGGATCGCGGAGAGGATGAAGAGGTGTTCGTGCGGGACCGTCATGGCGGATCAGGCTCCCTTCCGGGGCGCGTCCTTGCGGTCGCGCTTGGCCAGCACGACGACCGCCACGGCGGTGGCGAGCAGGAGGATGGAGATCGCCTCGAACGGCAGCAGGTAGCGGCCGAACATCTCGCCGGCGAGCGCGGGGATCTCGTCGATGCCGTGCTCGGGCATGGCTTGCGCGGCCTCGGGCAGCGCGCCGGCGGTGACCGCCATCGCGCCCGCCGCCATGGTGGCTGCGGCGACGAGCACGCCGACGAACGCGCCCTTCTTCCTGAACATGGCCGTGTCCGTGGTGTCGTCCGTCCCCGGATTGCCGAGGTTCAGGAGCATGATCACGAACAAGAACAGCACCATGATCGCGCCGGCGTAGACGAGGATCTGCGCCGCGGCGAGGAACTGGAACCCGGCCAGGAGGTAGATCGTCGCCAGGCAGAAGAAGCTCGCCAGCAGCGACAACACGCACTGGATCGGGTTCCTCGCCAGCACCGTGCCGAGGGCCGCGGCGACCGCGCCGACGGACATCAGGTAGAAGAGTGCGTTTGCCATCGCGTGTTGATCTTCTTGACGTAGTCGATGCGGCCCTGCAAGGCGGCCTTGGGACGCTTGAGCTTCTCGATGTTGTAGACGAGCGCCTCGCGCGAGTAGTCGGCGAGCTCCAGCTCGTCGCTCATGAAAATGGCGTCCTTGGGGCAGGCTTCTTCGCAGAACCCGCACAGGATGCAGCGCAGCATGTCGATGTCGAACCGCCTGGGTTCGCGCTCGATCGCGCGGTCGGTCTCGCCGCCGTCGATGGTGATCGCGTAGGCGGGGCAGGCGGCCTCGCACAAGCCGCACGACACGCAGGCGATCGAGTCGTCCTCGTTGACGACGAGGCGCGGTTGCCCGCGGGTCACCTCGGTCTTCTCGAGGGGCTCCTCGGGGTATTGCCGCGTGATCGGCTTCTCGAACATCTTGCGGAACGTGACCGACATGCCGCGCAGCACCTCGGGGAGGTACAGCTTCTCGGCGAGGGTCAGTTCCTTGCGCTTCACGATGACCATGGCGTTGGGCTCCGCGTCACTTCAGCGCCAGCACGACGCCGGTCGCCAGCAGGTTGATCAGGGCGAGGGGCAGGAACACCTTCCATCCGATCGCCATCAGCTGGTCGAAGCGGAAGCGGGGCAGGGTCCAACGCACCCAGATGAACAGGAACAGGAAGAACCCGGCCTTGGCTAGGAACGCCGCGAGGCCGAGCAGCCAGTGCGCGTCCGGCAGGAACGGCACGGAGTGGCCGCCGAGGAACAGCACCGTCGTCAGGCAGGCCATGACCGTCATGGCCGAGTACTCGCCGATGAAGAACAGCGCGAACTTCATCGAGCTGTACTCGGTGTGGAACCCCGCCACGAGCTCGGGCTCGCACTCGGCGAAGTCGAACGGGTGGCGGTTGGTCTCGGCGAAGGTCGCGATCACGAACATGACGAACGCCAGCGGCTGGTACCACAGGTTCCAGTCGCGCACGTCGGATTGCGAAGCGACGATGGCGCGCAGGTCGAGGCTGCCTGCCATGACGACCACGGCGAGGATGGTGAGGATCAGCGTCAGCTCGTAGCTGATCATCTGGGCCGAGGCGCGCAGGCCGCCGAGCAGCGAGTACTTCGAGTTGCTGGCCCAGCCGCCGATGATGATGCCGTACACCGACAACCCGCCCAGCGCGAGGATGTACAGGACGCCGATGTCGAGGTCGGTGATCGAGAGCGGGCCGTAGTTGACGCCGGCGATGATCACGTCGGAGGAGAACGGGATCACGGCCACGGTCATCATCGCCGGCAGCGCGGCGATGACGGGGGCGAAGCGGAACAGCAGCTTGTTGGCGCCGTTCGGCATGAGTTCCTCCTTGAAGATGAACTTCACGCCGTCCGCCAGCGGCTGCAGCAGCCCGAACGGGCCGACGCGGTTGGGGCCGATCCTGTACTGCATCCAGGCCGAGAACTTGCGCTCGGCGAGCGTCATCAAGGCCCCGACGTTGACGAGGCCCAGGTAGATGACCGCGCACTTGACGACCCACACGAGGAGCTGCGTCCAGTCGATCATGGCGATCATCGCGCGTGCTCCTGCAGCTTGGGCATCAGGCGCACGAGCTCGTCCATGAGCTTGGCGGGCGAGCGGGCGCCGATCGGCGGCGCCTTGACGGCCGAGATCGGCCCGCGCACGCCGTCGACGTTGGCCCAGGTGCCGACGCGTTCGACGCAGTTGGCCGCGCCGAACACGCTCTTCACGCAGGGCACGTCGAGCGCGAACTCGTCGACGAGGTGCACGGCGACGCGCGTGGCGTCGAGGCGCGCGACTTCGCCGGCGCCGAGCAGTTCGACGACGCGCTCGCCGAGCAGCACGACGAGCTTGGCGCCCTTGGCGGCTTCGAGCGCCTTGGCGGCCTCGAAGCCCGCGATGCCGAGATCCGAGAGGCCGCGGCGGTTCGGACAGGGATCGCCGGTGTGCAGCAGATCGTCCTGTTCGCCGTTCTTCTCCGGGGAGATGAAGCACAGCTGGTGGCCGAGGCGCGCCGCGAGGGCCTTGGCGCGCTCGCCCTCCTCGATGGTGCACCAAGGCGACAGGATCCAGGCGGCCGACTTCTCGCGCATGAGTTCGTCTCGCAGGCGGGTCAGCGCCTCCTCGACGGGGTGCGGCACGAGCTTGGCGCCCTCGCGCAGCGCGGCGCCTTCCATGCGGCCGGGGCGGTTGTGGCGCTCGAACGCGAACCGTCCGATGTCGCACATCCAGAACTTGTTGACCGCTTCGTTCTCGCGCGGGCGCACGCGCTTGACGTCGGCGCCGCGCAGCACCTCGACCGTGGTCGAGCAGCCACGGCTGCACTCGCCGCAGGTCGAGGCCATCTTGACCAGGTTCCAGACGCGCGCCTGGAAGCGGAACTTCTTCAACGTCAGCGCGCCGACCGGGCACAGGTCGGCGATGTTGCCCTGGTACTTGCCCTTCAAAGGGCGGTCCATGAACGTCGCGATGACCGAACGTGAACCGAGGTCCGACACGGTCAGCTGCGCCTGCTTGGGCACCTCCTCGAAGAAGCGCACGCAGCGGCTGCACAGGATGCAGCGTTCCTGGTCGAGCACGATCGTGTCGCCGAGCGACTTGCGCTTGTCGAGCTCGCGGCGTTCCTCGTGCGTACGGCCGGCGGCTTGTCCCTCGGCGTAGGTGTAGTCCTGCAGGTCGCACTCGCCGGCCTTGTCGCAGATCGGGCAGTCGAGCGGGTGGTTCTTCAGCAGGAACTCGAGGCACTCCTTGCGCGTCTCATGGGCCTTCGGGCTCTCGGTGTCGACCACCATGCCTTCGGCCGGCTGCGTGCGGCAGGCGACCATGACGCGGCCGGGCGCCTCGCCCTGCTTGACCTCGACTTGGCAGATGCGGCAGCTGCCCACCGGCTCGAGGCCGGGGTGGTAGCAGTACATCGGCACGTCCACGCCGCTGTCGTGGCAGGCCTTGATGAGCGGCTTCTTCGGATCGGCCTCGATTTCACGGCCGTTGACGATGATCTTCACCACGCTGGGAGACCTCTCAGTGGTGTCCGCCGGCGACGGCGTACTGGGGCATGGGCTGGGCGAGGGGGTCGCGCTTCTGGCGGACGCACTCGAGAAGTTCGTCCTTGAACAAGCGCACCGCCGACAGGGTCGGGATGGCGGCCGCGTCGGACAACGCGCAGATGGTCTTGCCCGGCGCCATGCCCTTGGCGAGCGCCTCGAGCGTGGCGACGTCGTCGGGTTGGCCCTTGCCTTGCGCGATGCGATGGAAGATCTGCGACAGCCACTGCGTGCCTTCGCGGCATTGGCTGCACTGGCCGCAGCTCTCGTGGTCGTAGAACCGCGCGATGATCTCCATCACGCGCGCCATCGAGGTGTGGTCGTCGATCATGACCATCGCCGCGGTGCCCAGCGACGAGCCGCGCGCGCGCAGCGAGTCGTGGTCGAGCACCACGTCGACGTCCTTGCCCGTCAGGAGCGCGCACGAGCTGCCGCCCGGGAACCACGCCTTCAGGCCGCGGCCCTTCCACACGCCGCCGGCGTGCTGCTCGAGGATCTCCTTGGCGGTGATGCCGAAGGTGAACTCGTACACGCCCGGCTTGTTCACGTGGCCGGAGATGCCGCACAGGAAGTTGCCCTTGGAGTTCGCCGTGCCGAGCCCGGCGAACCAGGCGGAGCCGCGCTCCATGATGAACGGCACGTTGTAGACCGTCTCGACGTTGTTGACGGTCGTGGGCTGGCCCCACAGGCCGTACATGGCGGGGAACGGCGGCTTGGGACGCGGGTGGCCGCGCTTGCCCTCGAGGCTTTCCATGAGCCCCGTCTCCTCGCCGCAGATGTACGCTCCGCCGCCGCGGTGCATGTGGACCTCGCAGCTGAAGTCGCTGCCGAGGATGTTCTTGCCGACCAGGTTCTTCGCGCGCGCCTCGGCGATCGCCGCCGCGACGCGGTCGTGCGCCAGGCGGTACTCGCCACGCACGTAGATGTAGGCCGCCTGCGCGCGGATGGCGTAGGCCGACAACAACACGCCCTCGACGAAGCCGTGCGGATCGCGCTCCATGAGCACGCGGTCCTTGCAGGTGCCCGGCTCGGACTCGTCGGCGTTCACCGCCAGGTAGCGCGGACGCGGATCCTTCACGGGGTCGGGCATGAACGTCCACTTCATGCCGGTCGAGAACCCCGCGCCTCCGCGGCCGCGCAGTCCGGATTTCTTGACCTCGTCGATGACGGCCGAGTACGGCACGCCGTCCTTGAGGACCTTCCTCAGCGCGGCGTAGGCGCCGTGCTTCTCGGCCACGGCGATCTGGTGCGCGCCCTCGATGTTGGCGCGCGTCAACAAGTAGCGTTCGTTCTGGCTCACTTGACGCTCCCCAGGATCCGCTTCGCCTTCTCGGGCGTGAGGTCCTCGTGGTAGGTGCCGTCGAGATCGAGCATCGGCGCGTTGGCGCAGGCGCCGGCGCACTCGACCGTGGTCACCGTGAACTTGCCGTCCGGCGAAGTGCCGTGCAGCGGCGCGCCGGTCGCCTCGCAGACGGCGGCGATGATGTCCTGCGCGCCACGCAGGTCGCAGCTGATGTTGTGGCAGATCGACACCACGTGCTTGCCGCACGGGCGCAGCCGGTACATCGGGTAGAACGACGCGACGCCGTACACCTCGACCGGTTCCATGCCGAGGTACGCGGCGAGGTCCTCGAGCGCGTCCGGCGACAACCAGCCGCGCGCGTCCTGCAGGCGGTGCAGCGCGAGCATCATGATCGCGCGCTTCTCGGGGTAGTTCTTGGCCAGCTCGTCGAACTCGGCGACGAAATTCGCTTCAAGTGCCATCAGCGGTCCACCTCGCCCATGACGAAGTCCAGCGAGCCGATGATCGATACGGTGTCGGAGAACAGTCGACCCTTCATCAGCACCGGGATCGCCTGCACGTTCATCAAGCCGGGCGCGCGGATGTGGCAGCGCACCGGATGGCTGGTGCCGTCGCTTTCGACGAAGAAGCCCAGCTCGCCCTTGCTGCTTTCGACCGCCTGGTAGGCCTGCCCCTTGGGCAGCGCCATGTCCGTCACGATCTTGAACTGGTGGATGAGCTCCTCCATCGATTGGTGCACCGTCGCCTTGGGCGGCAGCACGTAGCGGCGGTCGTCGGCGAGGAACTCGCCGCCCTTGCTCTTCTCGAGCTTCTGCAGCGCCTGTTGGATGATGCGCACCGACTGGCGCATCTCCTCGATACGCACGAGGTAGCGGTCGTAGCAGTCGCCCACCGTGCCGACGGGGATCTCGAAGTCGTACTGCTCGTACCCGCTGTACGGCATCGCCTTGCGCAAGTCGTAGGCGCAGCCCGAACCGCGCAGGTTGGGTCCGGTCAGCGACCACGCCAGGCACTGCTCCTTCGTGAGCACGCCGATGTCGCGGTTGCGGTCGTACCAGATGCGGTTGCCGGTCAGCATCTTCTCGAACTCGTCGATCGCCTTGGGGAAGGCGTCGACCCAGTCCTTGATGCCCGCGGCGACCGACTCCTCGACGTCCGCGTACACGCCGCCGATCCGCACGTACGTGTTGTTCATGCGGTGGCCGGTGTAGGCGTCCAGGAGCGAATAGGCGCGCTCGCGCTCCTTGAACGTGAAGAAGAACATCGTGATCGCGCCCAGGTCGATCGAGGTCGTGCCCAGGTAGATCAGGTGCGCCATGATGCGCGACATCTCCATCAGGAGCACGCGCACCTGCTGGCCGCGCTCGGGCACCTCGAGCCCGGCGAGCTTCTCGAGCGCCAGCGCGTACGCGCAGTTGTTCAACAACGGCTGCACGTAGTCGAGGCGGTCGGTGTGCGGGAAGAACTTGCGCCAGCCGAGCGACTCGCAGGTCTTCTCCTTGCCGCGGTGGAGGTAGCCCACCACCGGCTCGATCTCCTTCATGGTCTCGCCGTCGAGCACCACCTTGATGCGCAGCACGCCGTGCGTGGCCGGGTGCTGCGGGCCCATGTTGAGCTCCATCAGCTCGCCGTGCAGCGGGTCGTCGCGGGCGACGGATCCCGGCGCGTACTCGAACAGCGGCTTTGTGCTCATTGGTAGGCGATCTCCGATTGGTCGGACACGGCCGCGCGC
>Ga0172367_10002249_pt1 | contig 26687 bp, 19 predicted proteins | sample Lak10m_FD_114542 | JGI IMG/M metagenome (GOLD analysis project Ga0172367, IMG submission 114542) | Freshwater microbial communities from Kabuno Bay, South-Kivu, Congo - kab_022012_10m | ecosystem: Environmental > Aquatic > Freshwater > Lake | place: Democratic Republic of the Congo: South-Kivu...
ATATTATAATTATATAATATATAACATAATAATATTATTCTATATATTTAAAATAATTATTATTAAAATAAAATTAATTATATTTTTAATAAAAATATAAATTATACTTATATCTTTTTTTTAATAATATATATTAGAAATGTCAAAATTTTATTATTTAATTGAAGATTTAGATATTACAAATGATAATATAGCAGATGGAATATTAGTGCGTCAATTTAAAATTGATAATAAAAAAGATATGTTTATTTATACTAAAAATAATTATATATCAAAAGAAGTTTTAGAAAAAATTATAAATGATATTTTAAAATCAAATACTAAAACTAATATAAAACCTATATTAGTTTCTCATAAATATATGAATAATATAAAAAATAAACTTATTCCTAATAATGAAATACCAAGAGTAATAATAAGTAAAACTTCACTTTTTTCTCATTTATTACATAAAAAACCAATTGATATAAATAAATTAGTAAGAGATTTAAATAAAATATTTAAATAATTATAGATAATGATTAAAAAAAATAATTTTTATTATTTAATAGAACCTATAGATGTTGATGGAGATAAAAATCACGATGGATTTTTAATTAGTCAATATAAAATTACTAATAAAAATCATAAAATTTTTACAAAAAACAAATATATAACTTTTAAAAATTTCAATAATTATATTAAAGATTTTAAACATAAATCTTTATTAAAATTTAATGGTGGTATTCATAATCATCAACAACAAATTGTTATGATGTCTCCACAAGAATATAATCTTTATATGAATAATAAAAATCAATATGCACAACAACAAAATTATAATCAACAACCACATATAATTGTTCAAGGAACAGAAAAAAGTTCATTTGGTTCTACATTTATGAATGGTTTAGCAGGTGGTTTAGGAGCAGGTGCTGGATTTTCATTAATGGATAATTTATTTGATGGATTATTTTAAATTATTTTTTTATATAGAAAATATTAATTTTTTATTTATTATAATTAAATGCAAATTATTAAAAAAAAAATAGATATTGATTATTATGCAAAACAATATATTTTAGATGGTTTAAATAAAAAAAAATTATTATTTGAATTTTTAGAAAATAATAATATTAATGATTTTATTGCTGATAAAATATGGTTTATGGAACATTTAAATTTAAATAATGATATTTATACTTATTGGATTGATGGGGGATTATCTTGGTATTATACTTTAAAAAATAATAATTTTACCGAAGAAGAAAAAATAAATATGATAATTTGTAATTTAAAAATTCATTATCTTTTTATTAATATTAATGAATGTAAAAATAAATTAAAAGATATATATAATTTAACTGTATTATTACAAAATTTTATTAAATCTACAATAAATATTGATACTGAAATAATAACAACTAATTTTGTTTATGAAAATAATAAATTTATATATTATCCAAATAGTCAAAATAATTATATAGATATAAAAGAAAATATTTTAAATATTAAATTAGTTTTAAAAACTAATATTAAAGGTGGACAAAATAATTTATCTAATAGTAGTAGTTTAATTGATTTTAAACCTGGTATTTTTTCAATTGAAAATTTACCTTTAATTAATAATAAAATTGCAGTTGAATTTAATTTAGAATATTTAAATACACTATCAAGTTTATCAAATTTTAATAATAATTATATTACTATACCTAAAAATAAAGTATATAAAGAAAATGAAAATTCTTTAACTCTTCGAAAAAAATTAAATAGATTAAATATAATCGGTTTATTAACTATTAGTTATTTAAATATTATTAGAATAGAAGATGAAACACGTTTAAATATAGAAGAAATAAGACAAAATATATTTAAAAAATATTATTTAGATACTAGTGAAAAATTTTTAAATTTTTATGAAAATATTATTAATATTTATAAAACAGTTTTTAAAGTTCATCATCCTGTATTTTTACAAAAAATTTATACATTAATTATAAATTATAAATTTCCTTTTTATACTAAATATGTTGAAACTATAAATAAATATTATATATGTAAATTTAAACCTATTTTAAATTCTTATATTAAAACATTAAATAATGATTTACATCATTTTAATACTAAATTATTTATTAAAGGTGGTGAAAGTATGCGAAGATATGATAAAAATATTTCTGTTACAAATGATATAGATACTAAAATATATTATAATAATAATTATGATGAAATTCTTAAAATAATTATAAAAAATACTTTTAAACTAAGATGTTATTTTGAAGATAATAAATTATTTTTATTTAATGATATTAATATTTTTGATTTTAAATTTGGTAATTATTTATTTTCAATTCAAAATTTTAAAAATATTATTCAAAATTTTGTTACACGTTGTATTACAATTAATAGAAATCCTGATTTTAGATCTATTGATTTACTTGGTATTGGTTTAAATTATTTTATTAATATTACTGATATTTCTGATTCTAATAATCCTATTATTACAAATGTTCTTTATAATATGTTAGGTATACTTGATGTTGATATTGAATATAATAATAATAATATTTCTTTTAATAAATATTATAAAATATTTGATGGTATTCCTATTGCAACTCTTGATTTTTTAATAAATGATATTGAAAAAATGTATATGAATTTAGATGTTGAATTAAGAATTATTAATAATAAATTTATTAAAGATATTGTAAGATATAATAAATTAATTGATATTTATAATTTAAATAATATTTCATCATATGATGAATATAATAATATTAAAAATATTACAGGTTTATCTGATGATATAATGATTTTTATAAATAAATATAAAAATTCTATTTCTTTTAACTTAAAAGATTATATATTAATTAGAAAATTATTAACAAATAATGAAAAATTAGAAGAAATTTCTAAATATCCTATTTTATTAAGTTTTTTTACTGATATTTATAATTTTGATATAAATTTACCAAATGAAAAAATAAATTCAACAGATTTTAATTATTTTAAATTTAATTATTATAAATCTAAAAATCCTATTGTTACTAAATATTTATCTTTTTATAAACAATATAATTATGATTATAATATTTTAATTAAAAATTTTAATTTTTTCTTTAAATATCCAAATAAAAATAGTTTTTTTGATAATAGAATAAATAATAATATAAATGGTATTATTAAAAAAAATAAAATTATAAATAAAGATAGAATTATTGATAATAATAAAATTATTAATAAAACTAGAATTATTAATAAAAATATTGATAATAATAAAATTATTAATAAAACTAGAATTATTAATAAAAATATTGATAATAATAAAATTATTAATAATAATATTGATAATAATAAAAATAGAATTATTAAAAAAACTAGAATTATTAATAAAGATAGAATAATTAATAAAATTAGTAATAATAATATTGATAATAATAAAAATAGAATTATTAATAAAGATAAAATTATTGATAAAGATAGAATTATAAATAAAGATAAAAATATTTTAAAAAAATAAAATTATTAAAAAAAAAATGAATAAAAATTTATATAAATCATTAAAACTATATATACTTAATGGAACATTTTATTTTAAATGATACTTATTGTTGGGATATTCTAGATACTTATTTTATTAAAGGTAATTCAGCTGAAAGTGTAAGTCCATTAGTTAAACATCAAATTGATAGTTATAATAAATTTATAAATACTACATTACCTCAGATTATATCGGGTTTTAATCCTATTAAAATTAATACGAATACAAAAACTAATGATGCTGATAGTAATATACAAAAAATTTATATTAACGTTTTACAACCTTCATTAACTAAACCTATTTATCAATTACCAGATGGAACACAGACAGTAATGACACCATATATTGCACGAATGAATAATTTAACATATTCAAGTTCATTATATGTTAATGTACATATAATAATTGAGATAATAAATGAAGAAGGTTTAATACAAAAATTAGATAAATATGTAAATAATGTTTATATCGGTAAAATACCAATTATGGTTCGTTCAAATTCTTGTATTCTTCATCAAATTCCAGCAATTGGAGATGATAATAATCAAGAATGTAGATATGATTTTGGAGGATATTTTATTGTAAATGGAAATGAAAAAGTTTTAATTATGCAAGATAGAATTAATGAAAATGACACATTAGTATTTTTACCAAATAATAATAGTGATGGTATTTATGCTGAAATTCGTTCTACAAGTGATTTAACTTATTTACCTTCAAAAACAACAAGTCTTAATATGATTGGAAAATTAAATCATATGGGTAGAAATATACGTTTAAACACTTCTTTTTTAAGAAATGAAATTCCTGTATTTATAATGTTTAGAGCTTTAGGTATTATTACAGATAAAGAAATTATTGCACATATTGTTTATGATTTAGATAATAAAGATAATCAACGAATTATTAGTCAATTAATGGCATGTTGTGAGGATGCATCAGATATTCATACACAAGAACAAGCAGAAGAATATTTAATTAAAAATATGACAGGTATAAATAAAAATTCTATTAATACAACAAAATTACTTCGTGATAATATTATTAATGATTTTTTACCACATGTTGGTAAAAATTATAGACGTAAAGCTTTATATTTAGGTTATATGATATTTAAAATGATTCGTATTTATTTAAAATATGATGATTTTGATAATCGCGATTCTTATATGAATAAACGTATTGATACACCTGGAGTTCTTATTAGTAATTTATTTAGACAATGTTATGGTAAAATGACTAAAGAAATTAAAGGTCTTATTGAACGTGAATTAAATTTATGGAGAGCTAGTCATTCATGTTTATCCACAGATATTATTAGTGATAATAATATTCATAGATTTTTTAAACATTCTTTATTAGAATCATGGTTAAAATATTCATTATCTACAGGTAATTGGGGTATTAAAAGTATTGGAAGTTTTCAAAATATTCGACAGGGTGTTTCACAAGTTTTAAATAGAATGTCTTATGCAGCAACTTTATCACATTTAAGAAGAATTAGTACTGCAATGGAAAAAAATGGAAAACTTGTTCAACCTCGAAAACTTGATAATTCTCATATTAATATGATTTGTCCAGCAGAAACTCCTGAAGGGGCGTCTGTTGGTCTAGTTAAAAATATATCATTAAGTACCAATATTTCTATTGCTATGAATAGTTCTCATATTAGAAATATATTAGTAGATTTAGGAACACAAATATATGATGATAGTTATAGTTATAATATTGAAAATAATGAAAAATGGTATATTGAAACTGAATTAATTCATTCTATTCGTAATAAAACCTTTAATTTTCTAAAACAAATGGGTAATTATTCTAATGTTTATGTTCAAATTAATGGTGATATTATTGGTTTTCATGATAATCCTGTTGAATTATATAAAAATCTTAAACATTATAAAAGATGTGGTATTATTTATCCTATGACTTCTATAATTTGGAATATTCTTAAAAGGGGTATTATTATTAGCACTGAAGCTGGTAGAATGTATAGACCTTTATTAATTGTTGATTTTGATGAAACTACACAAACTAATGAATTAAGAATTATTAAAATTTTAAAAGAAAAAGGTATTACATGGAATGAATTTATTAAAGATAAATCTTTTGATAATCTTATTTCTCCTAATAATACTAATAATGAAGAAGGATTTATTGAATATTTAGATTGTAATGAAATTAATTTCTCTATGATTGCTATGAATTATAAGGATTTATATAAAATTCCTGAGGGTAATAATAAACTTATTCATTATACTAATTGTGAAATTCATCCTAGTTTAATGAATGGTATTTTAGGAGTTAATATTCCTTTTAGTGATCATAATCAATCACCTAGAAATTGTTATCAATGTCTTAATCAAAATGAAAAAGTTCTTTTAAGTAATGGTTCATTTAAATTAATTAAAGATATTATTATTGGTGATGAAATTATATGTTTTAATCCTATTTCAAAAATTACTGATATTTCTAAAGTTATTTATCATTATAATCGTATTACTTCTAAAATTGTTTATAATATTAAATTATTATCTGGTAGAAATATTTCTGCAACTTATGATCATAAATTTATGACTAATCAAGGATGGGTTGATGTTCGTAATTTTGATAATAATCTAAAAATTGGTATTTTAATTGGTCCTGATTTTCAAGATAATAATAATTATCAATTACAAAATATTATTTATAATTTAGATATTAATGTTCAATATTATTTAAATTCTATTAATTTATTTCCTTTATTTAATAATCATTATTATTTTCCTATTATTTCTCGATTATTAGGTTATTATTTAAATAATAATTTCGTATTTAAAACAGATATTGATAAAACTAATTATAATAATGATGTTATTAATATTGGTTTTTCTAATGGTTATATTGATATTAGATTAAAATTATTATTTGATAATTTAATTAAAAATATTAAAAATTGGATTTATATTTCTAGTGATTTAGTTAAAAGAGAATTTTTATCTGGTTATTTTAGTAATAATAATAATATTAATTATAATATTATCAGTAATTTATTAAAACATTTTGATATTCCTTTAAATTGGACTGAGGATAATAAAACTATTTCTAAATTCTTTAATTTAATTGGTATTCGTTATAATTATCAAAAAAATAATGATTATGCACTTATTCATGAATATTATATTTATAAATTAGAATGTTATAAAACTGATATATTTATTCCAAATTATACTTTTGATGAATTTAAACAAATTATTGAAATTAAAGGTAATTTTATATTTATTCCTTTCTTATTTAAATATGTTAATTCTAATAATAATATTTCTGATCTTACTATTGAAAATTCTGATTTTCATAGTTTTATTGGTGGTAATGGTTTTGCTGTTAGTAATTGTGCTATGGGAAAACAAGCTTTAGGTGTCTATACTAGTAATTTTAATAATAGAATGGATACTATGGGTAATATTATTAATTATCCACAGAAACTTTTAGTTTCTACTAGATTATCTAAATATACTTATAGTAATGAATTACCTTCTGGTGTTAATGCTATTGTTGCCATTATGACACATACAGGATTTAATCAAGAAGATAGTGTTATGATCAATAAATCAGCTTTAGATAGAGGTTTATTTTCAAGTACATATTATAAAGTATTTAGAGATCAATGTACAAAAAATCATAGTTCTGGAGAAGAAGAAATATTTACAAATCCTAAAAATTTAACTATTGTTAAACCATATTCTTATGATAAATTAATTGATGATGGTTTTATTCCTAAAAATACTTATGTTGATAATGGTGATATTATTGTTGGTAAGGTTATGCCTAGAAAAGTTAATGGTAAAGTTAATTATCAAGATAATAGTATTTTTATGAAATCTAATGATGATGGTTATATTGATTTAAATTATACTGGAACTAATAGTGATGGTTATCGATTTTGCAAAATTCGTATTAGAAAAAATAGAAAACCTGAAATTGGAGATAAATTAGCATGTTATTCTCCTGATCATCAATATTTAACTACTGATGGTTGGGTTAATGTAAATAATTTAACTTTAAATCATTCTATAGCATCCATTGTTGATGGTAAATTAATTTATCAAAAACCAATTCAATTACATGAATTTGATTATAATGGTAAAATGTATAATATTAATACTAATCAAGTTAATTTATTAGTTACTCCTAATCATCGTATATATTATAAAAAACCTATTGATAATAATTTTCAAATAAAAAAAGCAGAAGAATTATATCATTCTATTTATAAAATTAAAAAAAATATTAATAATTGGACACCTGATTATTTTCAAGATATTCCTGATTATTTAATTTTAAATCATAATAAAACTTTAATTACACATTTTAAATTTAACTCATTTATTAATAAAAATAATATTAATGAAAATGAATTTATTATTGATATTGACAGTTGGATTACTATTTATGGTATTTATCTTTCACAAGGTTTTATTAATAATTCAAATATAATTATTAAATCAAATAATAAAAAAATTGAACATATTTTAAATAATGTTTTAGAAAAAATTGGAATTAATTTTTCTAAATATATTACTAAAAATAAAAAAATTATTTGGACTATTAATAATATTCATATTATTAATTATTTTACTAATATATATTCTTCTTTTGATAATTGGGTATGGTTTTTAAATAAAAAACAGTCACAAAATTTAATTTATTATATCTGTTTAAATTATAATGATGTAATTAATAATAATATTTTATCTTATTATACTAATTCTAATAAATTTGCTGATAATCTTCAACGTTTATGTCTTCATGCCGGTTATTCTTGTAATATAAATACTAATTTAGATTTTAAACATTATATTTTATATATAAATAAATATAAAAATGAACCTTTTATTAATAAATATTCTATTCAAGATGATTTTATTGATTATAATGGTAAAGTTTATTGTTGCACATTAAAACACGGTGATGGTATTGTTTATATTCGTAAAAATGGAATTCCTATTTGGTGTGGTCAATCTAGAGCAGCACAAAAAGGAACTATTGGTATGATATATGATCATAAAGATATGCCTTTTACAAAAGATGGTATTGTTCCTGATATTATTATTAATCCACATGCTATTCCTTCTAGAATGACTATGGCTCAATTAATGGAATGTATTATGGGTAAAGTTAGTTGTAATATAGGTGCTTATGGTGATGCTACTCCATTTTCAGGTTGTAATGTTGAAGAAGATATTGCAAAAAATCTAGAAAAAGCTGGATTAGAAAAATATGGAAATGAAATAATGTATAATGGTAGAACTGGCGAACAAATTAAAACTGAAATTTTTATTGGACCTACATATTATCAAAGATTAAAACATATGGTTACTGATAAAATTCATTCTAGAGGTAGTAATGGACCTATTGTTATGCTTACTCGTCAATGTAGTGAAGGTAGAGCTAGAGGGGGGGGATTACGATTAGGTGAAATGGAAAGAGATTGTTTTATTGGTCATGGTTCCGCTTTATTCCTTAAAGAAAAAATGTTAGATTGTGCTGATAATTATAGAGTTTTTATATGTAAAGATTGTGGTATGATTGCTAATGTAAATCCTAATAAAAATATTTATAAATGTATTCATTGTAAAAATGCTACAGATATTGTTCAAATTCGAATTCCATATGCGTTTAAATTATTAACACAAGAATTAAATACTATGAATGTTATTATGAGATATATTTGTGAATAAATATTATAACATTTATTAATATTTATTAAAAAAAATGAAAAATAAATATAAAATTTAATAATAAAAAAATGAAAAAAAAATTTAATAGAAAAAATATAAAAATGCAAACTATATATGAAAATTGTATTTTTATCGAACAACCTAATAAAAAATATAATCAATATAATCAAATTAGTTTAATTGATATTTTTATGGATTTTTATATTAGTTTATTAAAGTTTATTTTTTAATTTTTTATTTAAAACTTAAATATTATTATTATATTTATGGAACTTATTGATAAATATAATCATATTATTAATGATAATAAATTAATTCTTATAAATAAAAATAATGATTATGGTAATGCTTATAAAGAATTTGGTTTAATTGGTATTTTAGCACGTATTAATGAAAAAATTAAAAGATGTTTAACAATTTCTAATTCAAGTATTATTTATAATAAAGATGAAAAATTAAAAGATACTTTACAAGATTTAATTAATTATTCTATTTTAGCTATTATAGAATTAGAAAATACTTAATTTTTATTTATTTTTACTATAAAAATTAAAAAATGATATTAATTTATTTTTATTAAAATTAAAATGAATAAACAAGATTTAATACAACAAATTCTTATATTTATTAATGATAATTTTTATAATAATATACCTAATTACACTTTTAAAAGTATTAAAAATTGTTATAATAATTCTATTATTGATATTAATTCTATTGGAATTTCTATTATCTCTTTATTAAATATTAATATTGATAATTTAGATATTATTACTAATCCTACTAATGATTATTTTATATTTAATTATAAAAATTCTTATATTATTATTAATTTTAATCTTGATATATTTTATAATTGTGAATTTAAAGTAATTATTGTAAAAACTAGAAATGAAGCTTTAACATATAGATATGGTGATTAGTTTATTTTTTTAATTTTCATAATCATTTATTATAACATGAATTATTATAAAATTTAATTTATTTAAACATTTAATTTATAGTAATTTTTTATTACTATTATAAAAATAAAGATTTGTATATATTTTTTATATTTAATAATAATAAAATTATAAATTATTTTATAAATATTTTTTTATTTATTTTTAATATAAATTACTAATTTATAATTTTTATTAAACAAATAAACTAAAATAATATGTTCATTTTATAAATATTTTAGTTTTATTAATATTACAGTTAAATTTTTATAATATTGATAATTAGTTTAATTTATTATAATATATTATTTGTAATATTATACAAATATTTAAGATGATAATATAGAATGAGATTTACTTTTTATAGATAATGATTTTTCTTCATTAGTTTTTACATATATTAATACTCTATCTCCTTTATTAAATGAAAAACAATAATAAATATATTTTTTAATTATATTTACATTTTCTATTATACAATTTTTATTATTAAAACAAAATTCATTATTTTTTTTTAAATTCCATTTATATTCTAGTAATTTACAATTATTATTATACCAACCATTATAAATATATTTTTTATTATTACAATGAATTCCTGCTATTGAATATTTACCTCCATTATAATTATCTAATAATATACTATCTAATTTATAATAATAACCATTAAATGATATTTCTTCTTTAATTTCTTTTAAATCATTTAAATCATTTAAAAAATTTGAATTTAAAATATTTTTATATAAAAAACTATTAAAAATTTTTAATTCATTATGATTTTTATAAAATTTATTATGATAATTAACAATATTATTTAATTTATTATGATATAATATTAATACATCTGGTATTTCGGTTATTATTTTTTTAATTTCTTCTTTTTCATCATTTTTATTAATCATTCTGTAATAATTATTATATATATTTAACTCCTCCTTTAAAAATTGAGGAAGCAATAAATAATTATTTATAATTTTTCCATAATTAAATAAATATATTTCATTTTCTAAATATGTTATATCTAACACTTTTACATTTAAAAATTTTAAAAATAAACTTATATATATTATATTCCATTCTAATTTATTTTTATCTATTTTTTCAAACATTGGAATATCATATCTAAATAATATATTTAATAATATTTTTTCTGGTTTTATTTTATTAAATAATTTTATTATTTCTTTATTTTTATAATAATTTTTTTTTAAAATAGTTTTTAAAAATTTAAATAAATTTATTTTTTTTTTCCAAGTTTTTGATACTTTATTTATCATTAGTTTTCGCATATTTTGACTATATAAACTAATCATTAATATTGTATTAAACCATGTAGAATTAATAAATTGAGGTATTACTGATATTTCATCACAAATATTATTATTCATTCCTAATATTTATTCATAATTTTATTAATATATTTTATTAATATTTTTTAAATTTTTTACATTATAATAATTTTTTAATATTCTTTTTATATCTGATAATGATGATATTGATAAACTTTTTATTGATATTTTTTTATTTTTATTTTCTCTTACATAAATTAATAATTTATTACTTAAATTAAATGAATATGCATATTTTTCTTTTAATTCTATTAAATATTTATATTTAATTAATTTACATTCATATGGTTTTATTACAAATATTTCAGATCTATTAATATTCCAGTCAAATTCTTGTAATTTACACGGTTCTATTAATATATATTTATTAAATATTGAATTTGTATTTTTTTGCCAACCATTGTATATATATTTTTTATTATTACAAGTTATTCCTGATATTACATGATTTATATTATTATAAGTTTTATTATAATTAGATAATATTATATTATCTAATTTATATTTATAACCTTTAAAATTTATATATTCATTACAATTATTTATATTTTCTTTATCTAATTTAATATTATAATTTTCACTATTAAATATTTCTAATTTATCATTATAATTTTTTTTTTCAAAATTTATTATTAATATATCTGGTATATTTGATATTATTTTATTTATTTCTTCTATTTCTTTCTTTTTATCTTCTATTATTATTTCATTATTATTATTTATATAAGATTTTATATATATATCATTTATATTTAATAAATATTTATTATTTTTTAATACTGTAATATCTAATACTTTTGCATTTAATTTTTTTAAAAATTTACTTATATATATTATATATCCACCACATCCTATTCCTTTTTTATTATTTTTATAATATTCTAATAATTCTTTATCATTCTCAAATAAAAATTTTAATAATAATAATTCTGGTTTTATTTTATTAAATAATTTTATTATTTCTTTATTTTCATTATAATTTTTTTTTAAAATAGTTTTTAAAAGTTTATAAAATGTTGATTCTTTTTTCCATGTTTTTGATATTTTATTTATCATTAATTTTCGCATTCTTTGACTATAAAAACATGACATTAATATTACATTAAACCAACAAGTTCCACCAAATTGAGGTATTACTGATATTTCATTACAATCAATATTCATTTAATGTATATAATTTATATTAATTTTTTTTATAGTATGTGAAAATAATGATTTTTGAAATACTTTTTAATTGATAATGTATGTTTTTTATTTTCTTTTACATATATTAAAACTTTATCACTTTTATTAAATGAAAAACAATAATTAAATAATGTTTTTATAATATTTACATCTTCTATTTTACAATTTTTTTAATTCCAATTATATTTTAATAATTTACAATTATTATTATTATATTTTATACTAGCTATTGTATAATTTCCTATATTATAATTATCTAATAATATACTATATATTTATTATTATTAAAAATTATTTCTTCTTTATATTCTTTTATATCTTTTAAATTATTTGAATAAATATTATAATTAATAGAATTATATATATTTAATAATTTTTTATTATATTTATTTATTTTATCATTTAATTCATTATGATACAATATTATTATATCTGGTATTTCTTTTATTATTTTTTCTGATTCCTCATCTATTAATTTATTTTTTTCATTTAAATTTATTATTATTTTTTCAATAAATGATAATGTATAGCTATTATTTATTATTTTTTCATAATTAAATAAATAATTATTATCTATATATGTTATATCTAATACTTTTGCATTTAAAAATTTATTTATATATATGCAATACCATTTAAAAATTTTTATATATTCTAGTGTTTCTTTATCATATTTTAATAATATTTTTATTAATAATAATTCTGGTTTTATTTTTGTAAATAATCTTATTATTTCTTCATTATTTTTATAAGATTTTTTAAAATAATTTTCAAAAATTTAAATAAATTTGATTTTTTTCTATTTTTTTGATATTTTATTTATCATCAATTTTCTTATTTTTTAACTATAAAAACAACACATTAATATTGAATTAAATCAACTAGAATTTTTAAATTCTGGTATTCCTGATATATTAAAACATTTATCATCATTCATTTTTATTAAATATATATATATATAAAATAAATTATATTTAAAGTTATTTTATATATATATTTAATCTGAAATTTATATATCTATTTAATTTTTAAAATTAATCTCAAAAAAATAAATTAATATTCTTTTTAATATCTATTTAATTTTTTTTAAATATTAATATATTATATTTAAAATTATTTTACATAAAGATTTAATCTTAAAAAATATATTTATATTTCTATTAGTTTTTAATTAATCTCAAAAATAAATATTTATTTATTTTTTAATTATATTTAAAGTTATTTTACATATACATTTAATTTTAAAAAATAAATTAATATTCTTTTTAATATCTATTAATTTTTTAAATATTAATAAAATTTATTTAAAATTATTTTATATATATATATTTAATCTTTAAAAATAAATATTCTTAAATATCTATTAATTTTAAAAAATATATTTACATATCTATAGTTTTTTAATTTATCTCTAATAATATATTTATTAGTTTTTTATTAATTTCAAAAATAAATATATTTAAGGATATTTTACATATTTATTTAATGTTTAAAAATAAATATTCTTAAATATCTATTAATTTATTTAATATATTAGATTATATTACATATTTATTTAATATTAAAAAATAAATATTCTTAAATATCTATTAATTTATTTTGAAATAAATATATTTAACATTATATTATATACATGTTTTATTTTTTAATATATATATATATTTATTAAAAAAACTCATATTAATAAAAAAATGATATTATTATTTTTATATTTATTTAACAATGAAATTTCTAGGAGTTAAAAGAAATTTATTAGCCGAATTTGACGAAGTTGCCGATTTTCCTAATTTCGAAACTTCTTCATCTAAAGACTTACTAAAAAATGTCTTATCTGTTGAATCTCTTCTTTCTAATTCTTTTAAGAAAATGAAAATTTATAATTCTCCAACTGAGTATAATTAACTAACTCATTGGAACACAAAAATAAAATTAATTTTTTATTTTTAATCTTTAGTAATTTTAATAATACTAATATTTTTATATTATTGCTAAACATTTTTTTGTATTAAATATTTATTTTCCTTTATTTAATTATTTTTCCATTATTATTATATCTATATTTACAAAAATCTTTATAATAATATATTTATTTTTTATTAACATTTTTATAAATTTTTAATATTTTTTTTCCTCCTCTTAATATTTTATTTTGTTTTATTATATATTGTATTATATCTTCTATTTTTTTTATTTCATATATTTCTAAAAATTTAAATTTTCTTATTATTTCTTCTTTTTCTTTTTCTTCTTTTATATTTGATAAATATTCTATTAATTCTTCATAATTTTTATTTTCATTTATTAAATATCTTGATAATAATTCTGTTCCAAATAATATTAATAATATTAATATATATTTTTTTATATCTTCTTTTTTTATTATAAATTGATATGGATTATATGTATTTATATAAATATTTAAATTATATATTAAACTATTTATAGATTTTGAATTAAATATTTTTATTATATCTTGTATTTTTATATGTTCTGAATATATTTCTTTTAATTTATTTATATTTATTATTTTATTATTTGGATCTAATAAATATTGTTTATTATATATTATAAATAGTAATTGTTTTATATTATTATTAAATAAATAATAAAATAAATTTCTTTTTAAATAATATTCTTCATTTATTTTTATTATTTCTTTTTCATTAAAATTTGTTATTTCTAATTTTGTAAAATATTCTTTTTTTATTTCTTTACTTCCTTCTAATTCTTCTTTATTTCCTTCTAATTCTTCTTTATTTCCTTCTAATTCTTCTTCTAATTCTTGCTCTAATTCTTTTTTTATATAATAATTTAATAATATTTTTTTTAATATTTTTACATTTAATGATGTATTAAAATTTAAATTATATTTTATTAATAATTCTTTTATTTTTATTTCATTTAAATTTGCTAAATTATATTTTTTTTTAATTCCTTCTTTTAATATTTTTTTTGTTGATTTTGAAAATGTTTTTACTGATGCACTTTTTATTTCTTCTTCTTCTAATTCTTCTAAATCATTTATTTTTACATATACTAATATTTTACTTTTTTTATTAAATGAAAAACATAAATCTTCTTTATCTATTTCTTTATTTATTTTACATTCTGATCTATTTATACAAAATTCTGTTTCTTTATTTAACATCCAATCAAATTTTATTAATTTACATGGATTTACTATTATTGATTCTTCTAATTCGTCTTCTCTTTCTACATTCCAACCATTATATATATATCTATTATTATTACATGTTATTCCTGCTATAACGTGTCCACTATTAATATCTAATATATTATAATTATCTAATAATATACTATCTAATTTATATAAATTATCATTATATTTTACAATTTCTTTTAAATTTATAAAATCTTTAAATTTATTATTATTCTTATTATATAATTTATTATTATGTATTTTTGATATTTCATTTAAATATATTTCATTTTTATATTGAAGACCTTCTGTTAATAAAACTAATATTACTTCTGGAATTTCTTTTATTTCTTTTAATAATTTATTTTTTTCAATTTCTTCACTATTTTCATTTTTATAAACTAAATATTTAAAATAATTTAAATATATATTATTATCTATATTTATTATATCTAATGTTTTAACTCCTAATAATTGTAAAAATAATGATATATATGTACTTGACCATCCTTTTGAACTTAAATATAATAAATTTTCACTTGTTGAATTAAAATATTTATTAAATATATATAATATTATTGTTTCTGGTTTTATTTTATGAAATAATTTTATAATTTTTTTATTATCTGCAATATTACTATATTTTAGAATAGTTTTAAAAAATTTAAATAAAAAAGTATTTTTCCATTTTTTTGATATTTTTGTAATCATTAATTTTCTCATTAATTCACTATAAAAACTTACTGTTAATATTGCATTAAACCAACATGTTGTTGTAAATTGTGGTATTGTATTTATTTTTTCACAAATATCCATTTATTTTTATTTATATTTTTTTATTTTATTCTAATATCTTGATATTCTTTATATTCAAATTTTGGCATTATACTTCCTACTTGACTATATTCAAATGCTTTATCTAATTCTGTTCCTTGAAATAATAATTTTGATTCTGGATATACTGGAACTTCTAATTGTGGTTGTCCTAATGATGTACATATTGGAGGTTTATATTCGAATGAACCTTTATAAGTTTGTTTATAATTTATTGGATCATATATTCTAACATATACTTCGCTTTCTTTTGGTAATTTATTTATTATATCTATATTCTCATTTTCTTTTTCTCGTTCTCTTATTTTTAATAAATTATTTAGTATATTTATTTCTTCTTCTTTATTATTATTTACATATGTCTCTTTTAATTCTAATGGTTTTATATCTGTCTTTAAATATTTTTTTAATTCATTTATATTTATATTATTTATTACCTCTTTTGGTGTCGCTGGTATTTCTACATTAAATGTTATTTTATCTAATTCATCTTTTATTTTATCTAAATTTTTTTCTTTTATTATATTTTTTGATGTTTTTATTTTATCTTCTGCTTTTAATTTTAACTCTAATAAATTATAATATTTATTAAATAATTCTAAAATTTTCTTTTTTGTTATTGATATTGATGTTAATATTTCATTCTCAAATTTTAAATATTTAGGACTTTCTATAAATACATAAAATAAATAATAATTACTTCTTAAATGTATATAACAATCTCTTAATATAACTATCATTTTATCAGGAACATCTTTTTTATAAATATCAAAATATATTTTATAAATTTTTAAACTTAAATTTCTTTTTGCTATTGAACTTTCTATATTACTATCTGATACATTCGTTTGAATTTTTGATATTTTATCATATTCTGTTGAATTATATAAATCCTCTATTAATTCTTCTTTTGATAAATATATTTTCATTTTTATTTCTTCATCTGTGGGTGAACGTATTAATATCCTTTTATATATTTCTATTATATCATATTCAGTTTGTTTTTTCTCTTCATATGGATTATTTGGTATATAACTTAGTGATATTAAATCTTCTATTGTATTTTGATTATAACTACTTTCTGTATTTATTGAAAAATTTTCATTAAAATATAATTTACTATTTAATATTAATATTAATGATATTATTATTATTAATATTACTATTATTGAAATTATTTTATTCATTCTACTTATTATAAATTAAAAATTATAATATATTAGAATGTTAAATTTATTAAATAAAAAAATTTCTAATTTTAATATTTTAAAATTAAAAGATATCAATATTAATAATAATATTTTTTTATCTAATTTTATTCAACCTAATTTTATTTTAATTATTGCTTCTAATACATTTCTTATTAATTTATGTTTAGATTTTTATAAAAATTCTACTATTTATTTTATTATTTATAATAATTTAAATATTAATGAATTTTTAATTTTAAAAAATAATTATCCTAATATTCATTTTTATTTTATTGGTAATAATATTGATTTTAATTTTTATAATACTATTAATATTATTTGTAAAGGTATTAAATTTAATACTATTCTTTTTGATAATGATTTATCTTATTATAAATATTATAATCATTTTTTAATTATTTCTGCTTATTTATTATCTTATGATTTATTAATTCCTAATGGAACCCTTATTCAATTTATGTTATGTCCTATTTATAATAAAATTTCTTTTCAATTATTAAATATTTTATACGATTCTTTTAATAATCATAATAATAATGAACCTTTTTATTATAATTCAAATTTATATAAAACCTTTTTTATTTTTAATAATTTAATTCATAATAATAAAAAATATTATAACTTTTTTATTAATTTATTAAATAATTATTATAATGAAAAAAAATTATTTCATTTATTTAATAGATTTCATTACCCTTTATCTGATTCTTTTTTATTAAATATTATTAATAGATGGGATTTTATTTTAAATTTATTTAATAAATATAAAAATATTAAAGGTGGTTTTTTAACTTATCATAGAATTAAATTAGGTTATAAAACCGATTTAACTAAAATTCCTATTTTAATTGATGACCTTCCTAATACTAATATTAATGAACCTTGGGATGATGATATTAATCTTTTAGAATTTCAACCTCGTTGTTATTGGGGTCAAAAAAAATTATTATTATCTGAAATTCAATTTTTCACTCGTATTGCTAAAACTTTAAATATTACTAATTTTAAAGATTATGCCGTTGTTTATATTGGCGCTGCCGGTGGTTTTCATTTACCTATTTTATATAAAATGTTTCCTGATTTAATATGGTTATTATATGACCCTGCTCCTTTTTCTAAAGTTGTTTATAATCATCCTATTCCTAATTCTGTTTTTGTTTTTAATATGTTCTTTACTGATGATACTATTAATCATATTTCACAATATTCACAAAATAGAAAAATAATTTTTATTTCTGATATTCGTGTTAATATTGATGTTTTAGCAAAAATTAAAGATATGCAAAATCAAGCTAATTGGGGTATTCTTTCAAATGCTGATTTTATGCTTTTAAAATTTAAATTACCTTATGATAATAAAATTGATGAAATTCCTAAAAATATTAAACAATTAAATTTAAATAAAAAAAATATAATTAATCCTACTTTAAAAACTAAAAAAGTTAATTCTATGATTTATTTAAAAGGTGATATTTATTTACAACTTTATCCTCCTATTTATAGTAATGAATTAAGATTATTTGTTCAAAAAAATAATGATAAATTTGAATTAGCTGAATATAATTTTAAAAATATTAGAAATAAAATTTTTAATTATAATGATAATTTTAGAATTAATTTTGTTTGTAATCCTAATTTATGTAATAATATTCCTTATAAATTATTATTTTTAATTCCTGGTTATGATAATAGTATTGAATGTATTATTGAATATATTATTTTTAGAGATTTTTGTAATCATTTTTTAAATATTTATAATCCTGTTAAAATTATTAATATTTTATTTGATTATAATATTTTATTACAAAAATATACTAAAAGAAATTTCTTTAATTGTTATCTTTATTATTATAAAAAAGATATTAAAAATTTATATAATGACCCTATTATTGCTACTAAAATTGAATTATGGAAAAAAATTATTAATGTTAAAAATAATTTAAATATTAAATCACAAATTGATTATATTAAAATTAATGGTAAAAATATATTAGGAACTAAAAAATATAATAATGCTATTAATTTTTTAACTAAATATTATAATAATAAATTATTATTTTTTAAATTTTAATATTTATTTATATTATTATTATTATTATTATAGTATAAAAGAATGAAAGATTTTGAAAAATATTCAAATGATTTATTAAAATTAAATCCTACATTAAAATTAACATTTGGTTTTAAGGATAAATTTACTTTATCCCATATTGAAAATAATATTGATGATAATTATTTAAATAATCTTCAATTAATTGCAGATAAATATCGGAATTCTAATGATATTGAATTAAATAATCAAATTAATACTATTGATTTTTATTTAAAATATAAACTTTATTTATTATTATTTTCTTCTTTTGATAATTTTATTATTGATTTTATATATGCTAATAATAATATATATCCTTCTAATATTATTTATAAAAAATCACGTCAAAATGATTTTAATAAAATTATTAATGAAACTATTATTAAAGCTAAAGAAGGTATTAAATTAAATATTACCTATCCTAAAATTATTATTAAAAAATTTCTTTATCAAATTAAAGATTATAAAGAATATAATTATTTATATAATTTTATTAAAAAATATTATTATCCATATTGTAGAAATGATATTGGTTTATGTTTTATTAAAAATGGTAAAGAAATTTATTCACAATTAATTAAAGAATATCTTGGTTATTTAGATATTACTCCTATTCAAATTCATCAAATTGGATTAGATATATCTAAAAATAAAATAAAAAAAGGATTATATTATTCATCCAGAAATGAGTTATTTCAAGATTGTATTTATTATTCTAATCATATTTATAATAATATCATTCATAAATATTTTTATTATATTCCCGAACAACCTTTTAATATTCAACCTGTTCCTACTGAATTAGAAAATTCTTCTCCTTTAGGTTATTATAATGATATTGAAGGTAAAATTTTTATTAATTTAAGTTATTTTAATGAAGTTAATAAAGATGAATTATATTCTCTTTTAATGCATGAATGTTCTCATTTTTATCATTTTTCATTTATGAAATTTTATAATATTCCTAAATATAAAATTTTTATTTATTCTAATGAAGCTTTAGTTGAAGGTTTTGCACATTATATGGAAACTTATTGTGAAAATTATTCTGATAATAATATTAATACTCTTTTAAGAAAATTACGTTTAGTTGTTGATACTGGTATTAATTATTATGGTTGGACATATAAACAAAGTTTAAAATATTTAAATTATTATTTACCTAATAAAAAAACTGATAATATTAATGAAATTTTTAGATATATTTGTAATCCTGGACAATCTGTTACTTATTTAATTGGTAAATTACATATTCTTAAATTAAGAGATTTTTTTTTAAATAATGGTGGTAATATTAAAGATTTTCATCAAAAATTATTAATTGATGGTTTATCTAGTTTTAATCAAATTAATAAAAAATTTAATTATAAATAGATAATGGATAATTTAAAAACTATTTTAAATTATTTACCTTATGAAGTTCTTTTATTACATTTTTTAAAAAAAACTAATAATGAAGACATTCATGATTTTATTTTAAATTCTAATAATTTCTCTATATTTATTGGTTATATTTATAAAATTATTAATCTTTATTATGAAAATACTTTTCATTTTTTTAGAATTAATAATGAATTATTTTTTAATAATAATTTATATGATTATATTATTTCTGATAATCAAATTATTCCTGAATTTTATAATACTGTTGAACATATTTATATTAATGATTTTTTTAATATTCATTCTTATATTTTTAATAAGACTCCTGATGTTATTATTATTCAAGAAGAAGATGCTGAACCTATTGAAACTAATCTTTTTAAAAATTTTATTAAAAATAATGAATCTATTTTTAATATTAATACTTATATTAATAATAATAAATTTTTTAATTTTTTTAATTATTATTTAGATATTGTTATTTTAAAAGATTCTATTTATTTTATTCATAATAATAAAAAATTTATTTTTAAAGATAATTCTATTTCTCCTTTTGAATGGAATATTGATTCTACTAATAAATCTATTTTAATGTCTATTTATCGTTTAATCAATTAATTTATACATTAATAAATAACCTAAATTTGTTTTTAAAAATTTTTCTTTTTCTATTATTTCTATTTGATTATCATTATATAAATAATATTTATTTTCTATTTTACATATTGACATATAATGACCTCCTATTAAATTTCCATAATGTAATCCTATTGATTCTAATTCATATTTACTTTCTTTATCTAATGATAATACACTACCTTTATTAAATATCATATTCTCATTTATATATACTTCTGTATTATTTTTATTATATATATCTCTAAATCTATTTATTGTTAAAAATAATATTTTTGGTAATTTCCAAATTCTTTTCATTTTTAAATATTTCTCTTTTTTATTACATCTCTCACATTTCCAATCATCCTTTTCTCGTAATTCATCTTTTAATGATGTTATTATTAAATCTGCTATTGTTTTTATTTCTATATCTATATCTATTCCAATATTTATAAATGGTTCAAATGAATATGATTTATTTTTACATTCCATACATTCTATTATATTTATAAATGAACCTTGAACTAATTCTAATATTTTACTTGTTTTATTTAAATTGTATTTTTCTATTATTTTATCATGTTCTTCATTTAAATTTTTTGGTATATTTTTATTTTCTTTTTTATTTATACTTATTTCTTCATTTATTTTTCCATATATATAAAACCATAATTCATTTATATCTATTTGTTCATATTTATTAAATATTCCATTAAATATTGTATAAAAACTATTTATAAATTTTGATGGATTTAATGATTTATTTTCATTATTTATTATTAATTCTATTATTTCTTTTAATTCTTTTGTTAATGTTCCTTCTTTTGTTTCTGAATTTAATATTATTTCTCTTAAATCATCATTTCTTGCTATCATTTGTATTAAACTATTTATTGCACATGTACTTCCTAGATTATTTATTCCTTGCATTTACATTTTATTATTTTTAAATATTTATATAAAGATTTTAATTATTCAAAAATAATTTATTTTTAATAAAAAATATTCCAATTTCCATACAAATATTTATAATTAAATATGTTCTTATAATTTTATAATCAAATAACTTAAAAATATATATTACTTTTTTTTAATTATATTTATTTTAATTGATATTTATATAAATAATTTATTTTATTAAATTGATTTCATAAACAAAAAACTAATATAACTATAATAAAAATTATATTATATTTAATCTAATTTATTCATATAATTAAATAAATTATTTATATAAAGAAGGTTTATGGATTGTTCTAATATAACTGTTATTCCTCAATATTCTGGTACTTGTTGGTTTAATGCTATTTTAATGGTCTCTTTATATAGTCAATATACTAGAAAAGCTGTTATTAAAGCATCTAAAACTTGGAATAAAAATGATAGTTTTTTAATGGTTCTTAAGGAAATATTAAAGATTTATAAAAAAGAACCAGAAAAAGTTAAAAATTTCTTTTATAAAATTAAACCTGAAAATATTTTATTAAAACTTTTAAAAAAAAATAATGATAGACAATTTATAAATGAAATTAAAACAACTTTAATATCTGAACATTTTAGTTTAGGTTATAATTGTCATAAATTTAATTATATTCCTAAATTTTTAAATTTTATTAAAATTAAGACTTTGGATATTTTTTATAATAAGGAAAATAATAATTTAATTTTAAATTTTAATAAATATCATAAATATAGTAAATATAGTAAAAAAATTTTTTATAGTTTAAATAAAAATATTATTAATAAAACTAAAACAATTTTAAAAAATATTCCTGATATTCTTGTTATTGAAGAAATGAATAATAATTTATTATTTAATCCTTATTTAAATAATAATATTAATCCATATTCAAATCATACATATCAATTTGATATTAAAGGACTTGATAAATTAAAAGATACTATTACATTAAATGGTATTAAATATAGGTTAGATAGTGTTATATTAGGTAATTATAATCTTGTTGAAATTAGTGGTGGACACCATATAGCTGGAATAACTTGTAATAATAATCATTATGTTTATAATGGTTGGGACGAAAATGCAAATATATTTGATGATTCTATAAATAAAATTAAAATTAAAAATACTTGTCCTTTAATTAAATTTAATTGGAATATTCATAAAGATATTAAATTTAATTTAAATAATAAATTATGTAAATTAGATTTTATTAAAAATGATAATAATGATTTATGTTTTTCATTTAATAAAGGCGAAAGAACATTTATTTATGCTAAAATAAGTAATAAAAATATTAAAATTAATAGAAATTCTAATAGCAAAAATAATATTGATTTATCTAATATGTCAAGTGTTATTGAAAATATTTATAATCCTAATAAATTAACAAAAAATGAAATTTTAAATTTTTTTAAAAAAAATTATGATATTGATTTTGAAAATGAAAATGAATGGACTGTAGAAGAATTAAGATTTTTTTTAAAAGATTTTTTACAAAATTACTATAATTATAAATCTAAATAATAATAGTAATGATTACTGTAATTATTTTATATAGAAATTTAGAATAGTTTAATAATATACTTGCTATTATTTTTTATAGTCAAAAAAAATACAATTTTAATAATTAATAAATGTAAAAAATAATAGTTTTTTATATCAATATTTTTATAATATTAAAACATTTTTTAACTAAATTAATTATTTATTCCATGCATTTATATTTTATTATTTTTTAATATTTATATTAAGAAATATTATGAATTGTTTAAATTTAGCTGTTATTCCTCAATATTCTGGTACTTGTTGGTTTAATGCTATTTTAATGGTCTCTTTATATAGTCAATATACTAGAAAAGCAGTTATTAAAGCATCTAATACTTGGAATAAAAATGATAGTTTTTTAATGGTTCTTAAACATATTTTAAAAATTTATAAAAAAGAACCTTATAAAGTTCAATATTTTTTTAATAAAATTAAACCTGAAAAAATTTTATTAAAAATGATTTTTAAATTTCATGATATTAATTTAATTAATCATATTAATTTTTCTAAATCTTTTGGTTTTATTAATATTTATATTAATAATTTTTTAAATTTTATTAATACTAATACATTAGATATTGTTTATTTTAATAATAATTATCTTTTAAATTCTTCTAAATATATTACTTATTATTCTTCTAATAATAAAACAAAATTAATTTTTAATTATAATAATTCTTTTAATAATTATTATAATACTTTTAATATTATTTCTAATATTCCTGATATTTTAATTGTTTATCATTATAATTTAAATAAATTTTATAATTTTAAATTATTTCGTAATTATTTAAATAAATATCCTATTATTGCTAAAATTTTAAATAGTAAGTCATATAATTTTAATATTTTTGGTTTAAAATCTTGTGATGATATTATTATTTTAAATGGATATAAATATAAATTAGATGCTATTTTATTAAATAATTATAATAAAAATGATATTAATATTGGACATGCTATTGCTGGTATAACATGTAATAATCAAAAATATATTTATAATGGTTGGAATTTATATAATAATATTTCTCAATGTTCTTTATTTAAATATGATTGGAATATTAATAAAAATGAAGATTTTTGTTTTAATAAATTTAATTGTAAATTAGATTTTAATATTAATAAAAATGATTTATGTTTTAATTTTTATAAAAGTGATAAAATTTTAATTTATGCTAAAATTAATTCTAATTCTATTTCTAATTCTATTTCTAATTCTAATTCTATTTCTAATAACTTAAAATTATCTAATATTTCACCTTTTATTAAAAATATTTATAATATTGATAATAATAATTTAACTAAAATTCAAATGATTAAAATTTTAAAACATTTAGATTTATATAATTATACCTATTCTAAATTAAAAAAAATTGATTTAATTAATATTTATAATAATTTACTAAAACAACATTTTAATATTTCTTAATTTTATTATTTATAAAATAAACTTTATCAATTATAATAATCTTTATATTATTTTTTTAATTTTGTGGTATTTATTGATTTAATACTATTCTTATGGCATTTTATATTATTAATATATTTAAAAAACTATTATTATAGTTTCACAATCATTAGATAAAAAATTATAATTTTTTACACATTTTAACATTATAAATATAAAATTATCAGCAAAAAATATAAAAAATTTTAAAATTTAATTATTTTAAATTTATTTATTTAAATAATTAAATTAATATCTTTTTTAATAAATTCAATTAAAATAAATCTAAAACATAATTAATTTTTTTTAGTTTGCTATAATATTATTTAAGGATTATTTTTTTTACTTTTATATCTATTTTTAATTATTATTTATATTTTAATATTTATTTTATACCGTTTTAAAATATCCAATAATTTATAAAAATATCTAATAATTTAATAAATTATTTATTCAAATATCCAATAATTTATAAATATACTAATTTATTTTTTTAATAATTTATAAAAATATCCAATAATTTATAAATATACTAATTTATTTTTTTAATATTTTATAAAAATATCCAATAATTTATAAATATATCTAATAATTTATTAAATATTTCCAATAATTTATAAATATACTAATTTATTTTTTTAATATTTTATAAAAATATCCAATAATTTATAAATATACTAATTTATTTTTTTAATATTTTATAAAAATATCCAAT
>Ga0172367_10002251_pt1 | contig 26675 bp, 29 predicted proteins | sample Lak10m_FD_114542 | JGI IMG/M metagenome (GOLD analysis project Ga0172367, IMG submission 114542) | Freshwater microbial communities from Kabuno Bay, South-Kivu, Congo - kab_022012_10m | ecosystem: Environmental > Aquatic > Freshwater > Lake | place: Democratic Republic of the Congo: South-Kivu...
GAAGTTTCCGTCTTTGATAGTCGGTTAATTGGTTCATATTCTGTACTCCTTAAAAAGAAAAGCCCATCTAGATTATAGATGGGCTTTTTATTTTTTGTCCCAAAAATGGGGTACAGATCAAAACAGAGGGCCTTTTAAATAATCTACTCTAATTATGCTTTTGGAATAGGCGGAACTTCGTGCTTTTCTCTAACCGTCGTTAAAATAGCTTCTTGAATTTGATCTCTCATGCCCGTCACATTACTTGAACTATAAGGAACTAAAATAGTATTAGTTTGAGAACTTTTACTCATGGCCTCTAGTGCATCATAGTGCTGAGTAATTAAAAGAATTGTTAATACTTCTTCATTATTAATTCCAGTTGCCTTCAAATCTTCAATCGAAGATTTGAGCCCCATGGCAATTTCTTTTCTTTGATTGGCCATCCCTTGCCCCTGCAATCTTTTACTTTCTGCATGAGCTTCAGCCTGTTTTACAATAGTAATTTTTTCAGCTTCAGCCTTTGAAAGAGCCGCTTCGCGAAGTCTTTCCGCTGCATTGATTTCATTCATTGATTTTTTAACTTTTTCATCAGGATCAATATCTGTAATTAATGTTTTTATAATTTTAAAACCAAAATCATCCATCGATTGCTCTAAGGAATCATTAACTGCTGAAGCAACCGCATCTTTACTTAAGAATACTTCATCTAAAGTTAGTTTAGGTATTTCAGATCTTACTACATCAAAAATATATGAATCAATTTGCGCGATAGGATCAGTAAGTCTGTAATAAGAATCATTCACCTTATCTCGAATAATTTGATATTGAACTGAGACTTTTGTTTTTACGAAAACGTTATCTCGCGTTTTAGTTTCTACTTCAATATCTTGTTGCATGATTTTTAAGTTTCTCTTTGCAGCTATTCGATCAATTAAAGGTATCTTAAAATTTAATCCTTCATGAGCCGTATGGCTGTATTTACCAAGGCGTTCAATAATAAAAGCGCTTTGAGATTGAACTATAAACAAAGCATCAAAAATTAAAAAAATACTTACGACTAAAAAAATAATTGTTATTAAATCCATAATTCCTCCAAATCTTATTCACAAAATCCAATATTTTTTTCTGAAACCTGCAATATAAATCGAAAATCATTAGACCAATTTCTGGCAAGTTTTGATTTCATTTTTTTTGGTACAGTAGATCTTTTTAGAAATGAATCTAAAATAGATGGCTCAGTTAGTACCGCCTGACTTCTAAATTCTTTTGGTACTTCATTAAAATTATTTTTCCAAATCACTTTCTCTGCATTTATTTTACTTACTAAACTTTGAGAATATTTTTCTGGCTTACCAACAATATAAACAATTGAAGCTTTGGGCTTTAACCATATATCTTTCATTTTTAAAATGCGCTCTTTCATGACTTCTGGATGAGTTCCAAAATACAATAGAGTTTTATTTTTTTTAGCGTCTTTTAGACCCTTATCTAATTTTTTTTGAAGATCTTCTTGATTGTGATACATCTTGCCCATGTCGATCATTTTTGTTTTATAAATATCTTCTTCACGAACATGACCATAATGATAAATGCGAGCTTCGCTATAAAAAACTTTATGATAGTTTTTAAATCCTTGAGCATCACCCCAAGAAACTATTTTTGAATTGAGTTTTATGGCCCTAATTTCTTCAGGATACCATTTTTTAGAAACAGCTAAGTGGTGATGTGTTTGCCAAAAATGCAAATAGCGAAAAGAAATCGCATCACAACCTTCTCTTTCTGCTTTTTCAATATCTTCTTTTAATATTTTGTAATCATCTTGATGAAGAACCTCATCGGCCTGCAAATAAATGCCCCAGTCTCCTTCACCTGCATGCTCTGATCGCAAAAAATGTAATGCTTTATTCGTTTCAACTGACAACACTAAACCTTTTTTCAGGTCCATATCCCAAACTGAATCAAGAACTTTCACATAGGGAAGCTTACTGATCTCATCTTGAGTGGTATCTTGTCCGATATCTAGAGCGAGGTAGACTTTATTCACAATGGGCTTAAGTGATTCTAAGGATTCTTTGAAGGAATAATCATACTTCACTCCATTACGTAGCAGAGTGAAACCATATAAGTTAATCAAATTTAAAAATCTTTGTGGCGTCAACGTGGCCATATCTAATCCACTTGGTTTTAAAAGACTCAATTTTCAATAAGAATCTTAACTCTTCATTAGGGTTTTTAAGTTTTCTAACTTTTTTACATTCTTTTTTTAAAATGCTTCTAACTTCTTTTGGAATAACGCAAAGTCCATTCATTAAAAAAGAATCGTCTTTATAAGTTAAAACTCGTCCTACAAAGAGATCATCTTTAATAATTGATGGTAACTGACTTCCCTTTGGAAGTTTTATTTTTTTATCGTGAAGCATATCAAAAAGGACATCGTGACCTGTAAAACTTTTTCCGATGTATTCGTATAATGAATAATTAACTCCAGACAATGATTTCGCTAAAAAATCATCAACCTGGTTTGTGTTAAGATAATCACTGATAACTGTTCTGGTTCCTCTTTTTGAAATAAATTGCAATACATACCATTCATTAAATGAATTCATACGAGCTTCAAAATCATCATCATCATCATTTGCTTGACCAGTGATTTCAAAATATTCTTTCTTAGCTTCTAAGAGAGTGTCGTAATGTACACCTGTGGTGTAAATACCTAATGCTTTTTCAAAATGATCTTTTAATACATCGTTCATAAATTTCAATCTTCCCTAATAAAATTTATTCATCTACTTTTAATACTGCAAGGAATGCTTCTTGTGGAACTTCAACTGTTCCCACCATCTTCATTCGCTTTTTACCTTCTTTTTGTTTCTCTAGAAGTTTTCTCTTTCTAGAAACATCTCCACCGTAACATTTTGCTAAAACGTTTTTACGAAGAGCTTTTACTGTCTCTCGAGCTACTATTTTAGCACCAATTGCCGCTTGAACGGCAATATCAAATTGCTGACGATCAATTAATTTTTGTAATTTAGATACTAAATCACGGCCTTTATAAAATGCATTATCTCGATGACAAATAATCGACAGTGCGTCAACTTTATCTCCGTTTAATAAAATATCAACTTTAACTAAGGCCGCAACTTTATAATCTCTAAATTCATAATCCATAGAAGCATAACCTTTGGTTAAGCCCTTTAGTTTATCATAAAAGTCAAATACCATTTCTGATAAAGGTAAATCATACATGACTTGAACTCGATCAGCGGTAATATATTTAATTTGATTTTGAATTCCTCTTCTCTCTTCGCAAAGTGTGATCATTCTTCCAACATATTCATTAGGAACATGAATTGAAAGAGCAACCATAGGCTCACTAATTGATTCAATCAAACCAACTTCTGGCATATCTGAAGGATTCGAAACTGTTATTTCTTCCCCATCAGTTTTTAAAACTTTATAACTAACCGAAGGCGCCGTAGAAATAAGGTTTAAACTAAACTCTCTTTCAAGTCTTTCTTGAATAATATTCATGTGAAGTAGACCTAAAAATCCACAGCGAAATCCAAATCCTAATGCAGCTGATGATTCAGGTTCATAAGTGAAAGAAGCATCATTTAATGCTAATTTCTCAAGTGCTTCTTTTAAATTTTCATAATCAGGAGAATCAACAGGAAATATACCACAAAAAACCATGGGTTTGATTTCATGGTATCCAGGGAGATTCGGAGTCTCTTTTTTGTCGGCATGAACAACAGTATCACCAATGTGGACGTCACGAATATTTTTAATACCACAAATCACCATCCCTACTTCACCAGCTGTCAATTCATCAAGTTCAGTAAAAAATGGAGAATTCACCGCAAGTTTTAAAACTTCATAATCTTGAGCACCATTTTTTAAATGTATTTTTTCTCTTCTTCTTAAAGTGCCTTCCACCACTCTCACTAGAATGATGACTCCTTGATAAACATCAAACCAAGAATCAAAGATTAAAGCTTGTAATTTATTTTCTGGTTTACCTGTAGGAGAAGGAATAACTTCAACAATTCTTTCAAGTAAATCCTCAATTCCAATTCCCGACTTTGCCGAAACTTCACAAGCAGTAGATGTATCAATACCAATAATATCTTCCACTTCTTTTTTTACCTTGGGAGCATCAGCGTGAGGTAAATCAATTTTGTTAATGACCGTTAAAATTTCTAAATCATTATCAATGGCCATATAAACATTGGCCAAAGTTTGCGCCTCTACACCTTGAGAAGCATCGACAACAAGAAGTGCCCCATCACAAGAAGCAAGTGATCTTGATACTTCGTAAGTAAAATCCACGTGCCCTGGAGTGTCTATTAAATTAAAATAATAAGTGTGACCATCTTTCGCTTTATAGGGAATTCGCACGGCTTGAGCTTTAATCGTTATTCCTCGCTCTCGCTCTAAATCCATATTGTCGAGTAAACGATCTTTCTTTTCACGATCAGTTACCGCATGAGTCGCTTCTAAAATTCTGTCAGCTAAAGTCGATTTTCCATGATCGATGTGTGCGATAATTGAAAAATTCCGAATATATTTTTGATCCATCAACAAATTCCCATATGAAAAGACATCGAAAGAGCTTATCATGATGAAAATACATTGGAAACAAAATGCAAAAAGAGTTTGAAATTGAAAGTATTGATCCACTTGGACAGGGCGTCTCAAAAAAAGATGGGGACATTTTCTTCATTAAAAAGACACTCCCAGGAGAAATCGGAACCGCTGAAGTCATTTCGTCAAAAAAAGGAGTGCACTTTGGTATTTTATCAGAGTTAAAAGTCGCATCACAACATAGAATTAAAGAAAAATGCCCTCATTTTTCTCGATGTAATGGTTGTGATTTTCTCCACACTGATTATGCGAATGAATTAGAGTTTAAAAAATCAAGTGCCATGTTTTCTTTAAAATTCTTAAACGTCAAAGAAGTAATTGCCCATGGCGCAAAAAATCGTTTTCACTATCGGAATCGATTACAACTTCATTACAATTTGAAAGAAAGAAAACTTGGATTCTTTGATCAAAAACATAAAATTGTTGAAGTTCCAGAATGTCTCATTCCGACTCCTGAAATTGTTCAAAAACTTAAAGAGCTCTATAAAAATAATTTTTGGACAACTCTCTTAAAAAACCAACCGGCCACTGGGCATATTGAAATTTATTCTCAAAGCCAAGGTCTAAAAATTTCTGTGAATGAAGCTTACGCAAGTGGTGGATTCACGCAAGTAAATCAAGAAATGAATGATTACCTCCAAGAATTTTTACAGGAAAAAATTAAATCACTTTTAAAACCTAATGAAGTTGTTTTTGATTTATTTGGAGGAAATGGAAATTTAACTGCTAAAATTGAAAATCCGGCACTAGTAGTTGACCACTATCCTCGACTTCCAAATAATACCTTTAGACAAATATTTTTTCATCAAGACCTCTATGGGAAAAATGCCCTTAAAAATATCAAAAATTTTTACTCAAAAAATCCCGACTTAATCATCTTTGACCCTCCTCGCTCTGGCTTAACTCACCTGGCGGAGTTTCTAGAAACATTTTCACCTAAGCATTTTATCTATATTAGCTGCCAATTCTCTAGCTTCACCAGAGATGCCAAAACAGCATTGACCAATTATCAATTGAATGAAGTTCATTTAATCGATCTTTTTCCAGGTACCCATCACTTTGAGACGGTGGGAATATTTACAAAAAGTAATAATCCTAGCTAAAATATAGCTGTGTAATCTTTTTTCAAGGAAAAAGTAAATGAATAAAGTCTTTCTCATTTTAGGAATTTTCTTTTTAGTCGGATGTAGTAGTACAGATAACACAGATGATCAAAAAACACCAGAGCAGAAAAAAGCTGAAATATATTACAACGAAGGAACGAGAAATTTAATTGATAAGTCCTATACTGAAGCACTCACAAACCTTCTTAAAGCTAAAGAGTCAAACCCACAAGATTCAAAAATAAGAACAAATTTAGCCATGGCACTGTATTTTCGCGGTCAAAAAGAAATGGCCTTGGGAGAACTAGAAGAGGCAATCAGTCTAGATAGTAAAAATACCGATGCTCATGTGAACATTTCAACAATATTAATGGAAAATAAAAAGTATAAAAAAGCTAAGGAACATTTAATTCTTGCTGAAAAAGATTTGATTTACCCAGGTCTTTTTAGGGTCTATTACAATTTAGGAATATTAGAGCTTAAGTTGGGAGATCGTAAGACTGCATTTAAATATCTCGAAAAATCAGTCACTGAAAAATCAGACTTCTGTGCAGGTCACATCAAGTTAGGACAACTTTATACTGAAGAAATGCGGTTTAAAGAAGCTAATAAAGAATTTAATTTATCTATTGAAGGTGTTTGTGTAAATGAAGCTGCTCCACATTACTTCTTAGCCCAATCCTTGTTGAATTTAAATCGTTATGAAGAAGCAAAAATTAAATATCAATTCATCATAGAAAAATTTCCAAAATCGGATTACAAAAACCTCGCGATGAATAGTTTAAAAAAACTAAACCAATCTGAAGAGATTGAGCAATTTTCAAAAAACAATGAAATCGATATTAATCAAGATGACACAACAATAGAGACTCCAAATTTTTAATTTATGAACGATAATACTGAAACCCCACTTAATGAAAATGTAGCTGAAAATCCAATTGAAACTTTAACTATTGGAAAGCTCTTAAAACAAAAAAGAGAAGAAAAAGACTTAACGATAAAAGTTATTTCTCAACAGACGAAAATCCATTTGATCCTGCTTGAAAACCTAGAGAATGATCGCTTTGATAAACTCCCAAGTAAAACTTACCTAAGAGGATTTGTGAAATCTTGTGCTAAGCTTTTACAAATAGATCAAGAATATGCCCTTGAACTTCTTGAAAAATCTTACCACTCAAAGCACACACCAGACAAAGAAGAAAAAATCACCATTACAAAAGCTAAAGCTAATTCTTTTCCAATTAGTAATCCCGACTCAGTAGCAAAAGAAAAAACTCCAACAATTAACATTGAATCAGTTGGTGCCTTTTTAAAGGTTTCTCTTTTTATTGCTATCGGCGTAGTGTTTGCATTTAATGTAAAAAACTTTTTTAAAAATGGTGAGGATAAAGAAGTTGAGAAACTTCCTGAAGTCTTAACTGCCTTCAGTCAAAAAAATAAAACTCCTCCTGTAAAAAAAGTAATCAAACCAGAAAAACCAGTTGAAACAAAAGTAGAAGAACCATTAAAAATCAACATCATTGATGCCAAAAAAGAAATGCAAAACAGTGAAGTTGTTGTACAAGACGTGAGTCTCAAAAAAATTTCTTCAGTTGAAAAACAATTTACACTTGAACCTGCACCTTCAAAAGAAGAACTCGAAACATTGCTTCCTGAGAGATTTAGAGTTGCAAAAACAAAAGGCACTGAAACACTTTTTATCAATGCTGTAAATGGAGACTCGTGGGTCACCTATAAGGTTGACGATAAAGAAATTAAAAAGTTTGTACTACGCCAAGGTAGAACTCTTTTTTTACGTGGTGGAATAATTCGTCTGTTCATAGGCAATACAAAAAATGTTAAGATGTTTTATAATAACGATCTCGTTCGTTCATCTAGTAATCTAGATGAAAAGAAAAACATCGTTCTTCCAGAGGAATTGAAAACAAAATACATGAGCCCTTTATTTGTTTTTCAAAAAGATGGTTCAGTTGTCACCAGCGATTCTTTAATCGAAAAGCCAGAAGCTGCTAAACCTTAATCGGCCCAATCTAATTTTTTAAATAGGTAAATACAAGCACCGCTTAAAACAATGAGAGGAATAAAGTTTCCAATAATCGGGAGCAATTTTCCTTTTTGCGCTAGTCCTACTAAGAAAAAATGCAAAGCAAAATATGAAAGTAGATAAGAAAAAGCGATGAGCGTGTTGCTTTTTTGAGTTCCTCGATTTTTTTTAATCCCAAGCGAGAAAGCTAAAATTGAAAATAAAATAATCTGTATAGGGGTTACGATTCTTGCAAAATATTCATTTTCACTTTTATGCAGAGTTTTTCTTAGTTCATTAACATTTGGATCTTTTTCAAATTTAACATTTTTGGAAAGTTGATCTTCTACTCTTTTTAAATTTTCCTTTCTCTCTTTAATAATCTCTTTAAGTTCACGACTAGTTTTCATGCTGTCTTTATCAAGCATTAGGCTGGCAAATTCTGAGTTAAAAACAGGAAAGTCATAATCTTTGAATAATACTTTTTCAGTCTTTTTACCGTCTTTAGATGCATAATGAATAGATCCATTACCCAGATGAAGTCGCAAGCTTGGTGCATGCCACCCATCTGCAAAAATCTTTATCAGAGTTCCAGTCTTGGCAAAAATAATTTTCTGCTCGTCGTTTTGTTTGTCATTTAGATGTAAAAAAACATCCTTGAAACCGTTGCCATCTTCCGATACATTGACAGCAAATAAAGTTACGTTGGGAATATCGGTAAAAAAAAGTCCGGATTTAATACTCGATAGCATACCAGTGGAAGTTAGTCGCACTATTGTATTTTTAAATTCACCATTTGCTCTAGGTATCAATACACTGTTTAAACTAAAGATCGTTAATGCTGTGATGAAGCTTATTGCCAAAATTGGCTTAAAAATTTGATATTTTGTTAATCCAAAAGAGCGCATCGCAATGATCTCTGAGTCTTCACTAAGTTTGTTCATGGTGTAAATAATAGAAAAAAAGATTGATAAAGAGGACGCTAAAGGAAAAAAAGAGACTGCTAAATTAAAAACCATTTCTGATACTGTGAGTAAATCTAATCCTTTATTGATAATAAGCGAGATAATTCTAAAAAAATAAAAAGTGATGAGGAAGCTAACAAAAAAGACAAAGCCCACCACAAATGAAGGAATTAACTGAGAAGAAATATACCTAGTGGTTACTTTTAACATAGATTATGCTATTTTAACCTAAATTTATTAGACGTTAAACTACGGAGTCAATTCTATGCAATTTAAATTATTATTCGAAGCAAATCAATCAAGTACTGAGCTACATATCTATTCATGTTTTAACAAGACGAGCGATAAAAAATCAAAAGACAATGAGCCAATTAAAGAATTATTGAATAATCATTGGCCAGATGAAGTGAAAGAAGATTTTCTTCACTCAATAGCTTCAAGACACTTCAAAGCAGAAGTTGGTGAAACTTTTTCTTTTACCCAAGTGAACGGTCAATCTGTTATCGTACTTGGATTAGGAGATAAAAATCGACTTTGTCTTGAAACTCTCAGAAAACAATTAGCTAATCTCTATAAGCATATTTGCTCAAAATTTGAAGATGCAACAATTCACCTTGATGGTTTTGCCCTAAAAGGAAAATTGGAACAATCGCTTAATGCAATTTGTGAAGGATTGGTGATGGTTAATTATCATTTTGACAAACATCAAACTCATAAGAAAAAAGCAAAATTAAATTCGATTATTTTTCAAACTAAAGAAAAAAAGACCGCTGCAAAGAAACTTCAAGCAGTTTTAGATCACGCTCAAATTCTTGGTTCATCAATCACGCTTGCAAAAGATTTTGTTAACGAAGCTCCTAATCATTTAAACTCAGAAATCTATGCTAAAGAAATTGAAAAAGATGCTAAGAAACTTAAGAATGTAAAAATTAAAATTCTAGGTAAGGCTGAATTAAAAAAAGAAAACATGAATATGTTTTTATCAGTCAATGCTGGTTCTGCTTATGAACCTCGCCTCGTTCATTTAACTTATACCCCTAGTAAAGCTACAAAAAATACTAAACATATCGCTCTTGTTGGAAAAGGATTAACTTTTGATACTGGTGGATATTCATTAAAACCAGGACCATCTATGATGGGGATGAAATTTGATATGGCCGGATCTGCAACTGTTTATGCAGCATTCAGAGCTTGTGTCTTAATGAATCTTCCAGTAAAAATTTCTTGCTACCTTGGAATGACTGACAATGCTGTTTCAAGCCTTGCCACGATGCCAGACACTGTTGTGACAGCAAGAAATGGTAAAACTGTTGAAATTCTAAATACAGACGCTGAAGGAAGGTTGGTACTTGGTGATGTGGTTAACTATGCTTGTGAAGATAAGCCAAATGCACTTATCGATGTAGCAACACTAACCGGAGCCATTTTAGTTTCACTTGGTTCTGAAGTTTGTGGATTGTTTTCTAATCAAGAAAAACTTGCCAAAGATCTTCTTCAATCGGCTAAAAATGTCGATGAATACATGTGGCAACTTCCAATTATCGAAGAACATAAGTCAGATATGAAATCATCAGTTGCCGACATAAAAAATATTGGTTCACACGGAAATGGTGGATCGGCTAAAGGTGCTGCCTTTATTCAATACTTTTTGAAAAATGACGTAGCTTGGGCCCATTTAGATATTGCCGGAATTGCTGGTGGACAATCTCATTTGCCATACTGTGATTCAAAAGGTGCATCAGGACTGGTGGTCAGAACTTTGATTGACTACATCAAGAATGTCTAAATTTAAAATCGTTTTAATGGCGCCCGAAATTCCTGGTAATACTGGAAGCATCGGGCGCACTTGCGTAGCCCTTGATCTAGAACTGATTCTCATCAAACCTCTCGCTTTTGAAATTGATGAAAAAGCTGTCAGACGAGCGGGACTTGATTATTGGAAACATGTAAACTTAAAAGTCTTTGATTCTTTCGATGATTTTTTATCAAAAGAAAATCCCGATCCAAAAAAACTTTTTTTCTTTTCACGTTTTGCTGAAAAAACCATGTTTGAAACCAAATTTTCAAAAGATGTTTATTTAATTTTTGGCTCAGAAACCAAAGGCCTTCCACAAGAATTAATGGAAGCAAATAAAGAAACACTGATTAAAATGCCTATGTACTCTGACGTCATTCGCTCTTTAAATCTTTCAAATGTTGCAACTGCAGCGGCCTATGAAGTTATTCGCCAATTAGAATTCAACTCATCATCATAAAAAAAAAGCCAGGATTTCTCCTGGCCTTTCATTTATAAAATGAATTTATAAAATTAGAAATTGTAAGTCATAGCAACGTTAGTTAAAACGTTATCTAGATCTAGAGCACCAGTAGCTGCGTTAGTTACAGTTCCGTCTAACTTTAATTTACCAAAGTTTAGAGTTGCTCCAGCTGCTGCAGTGTTAGTTGCTGATTGTTGAGTTTGACCAGCGATAGTTTTCTTACCACCAGTGATACTTTGAGAAATTGATCCTCTAAGAGTTAACCAAGAAGTTGCATCAGCTTCAACTGCAAAAGTTACAGGAAGTCTTGTTACTTTTGTTTTACCATTCATTGCTGCAGTTGAAGATCCACCGATTTCATCTGATGTTAAGATTAATCTTGCATCAGTTACGACTCTTGCACCAGGATTAACTTCGTGAACCTTTGCTCCACCAAGTGTGATTACTGAAGACTTGTGAGTGTTTGAAGAAGAAGCAGCAGTTGTGATTGCTGTTGTATAGATTGAAGAAGGAGTCCAAGTTGAAACTGAAGAACCAGCAGCTAAAGTCATTGTTTCATTTACATTCGCATATTGACCAAAGAAGCTCATTCCATTCCATCTATAAACTGCATTTAAATCAAACCCTGGCTTTCTTTTCCACTCATCTCCGCTTGTACCAGCAGTTAAGTTAGCAAGAGTAGATCCAGTTGATTTATCAGATACTGTAATGTTTGCAGAAACATCAAGATCTCCATGAACCACACCAAGACCTAATCCTAATCCAGAGTTTTTTCTAGCTAATGTAGAAGAAGCTTCTTGTTTTGCAGAAGCATAGTGAACTCTTGCTCCCCACTTCATTCCCATATCCCCAGCAAAAATTAGATCGATGTTGTTTTGTGCATCTTGGAAAAAGTGTGTACCAGTTGTTCTAGCTGGACCATTGTTTCCTAGGTAAAGTCCGTATGCAAAAGATCCTTGCTCACGGAAAAATCCACCTTCTGCTCTCGCAGTAGCGTCAGTGTTCTGAGTAGCTCCCCACTCTGTAACAACGTAGTTTTTCATGTCGTTAAGTGCAGCTGGGTTTAAAAATACTGATCTTGAATCTTGAACGTAGAATGATGTAGATCCTTGACCTAAAGCTGACATTCTAGCTTTCGAAGCGAAAGCACTTGTTGAAAGAACTGCAAGACCTGCAATTACTAAAACGTTTTTTCTCATTTAATCTTCTCCTTGAAGTGTTAACAAAATACACAAAGGTTATTTTGTAATCATTAATTTAAACGTCATTAGTTTAATGGTGAGATTAGTCATTATATTTGTCAACACATCAAGTAGATATTTTTTTTAATGAGTTAGCCGTGTGTGCAGTGCGCGAACAAAGGGTGAGATGACTTGCGGGGAATCCTCGAAGATGCTTGTTTCGCTTGGCGAAAATATAAATGGTGAGTTAACACCTATGAATTTTAATCTCTGAATAGATTCGTGTTCTGAATTTATGAGCGAGAGAAATTTTGAGTCGTCAATTTTCAGACACCCAATTTCATCTTCTAAAAGAATAAATTCTTCACATAAATTTTTTAAAAAATTTTCAAATATTTTCTCTAAACTGCGCTTTAACAAGCGAATGGTCTTAGAAATGTCTTCTTCGGTCGCATGGTTCTCATCAATAAAATGTAAAAATTCTATCGACTGCGCTCCGTTTTGATTTTCAAACTCTCCCACAAAATGCCCCCACTCGTGAGTGTAGCTCAGTGGAATAAGCATCGTATCCGTCACATCAGAAATAGGCGCTTTGAAAACATACTTCAAATAAAGACCCATATGTGATTTTGTCGATTCACAAAATTCTATCAATTGATCTGGTAGATGATTTTTATCTTTATATATATTTAAATAACTATAAGGAGATTTACCGTAAATTAAGTTTCCAGCTTTAAATTCTGTCCCATTGAGACACTCTATTAAAAAACTTTGCCCTTCTCTATTTATTGACTTGATTCTTACTTTGTAAGCTTCAAGATTAATCGCTTCTAGATTGCTCGTTACATTGGTTAATTCAGGTAACACATCAACATAATTAAACTGGAGTCTAGGTGCTGTAAAAAATTCTTCATCATATTTTAAAACTTCTGACTTACTTCTTCCGCCGAAGCTTTTAAAAGTCATATCTTTATAAAATAAAGATTTGTTCTCTGAATATGATGAAGGTAAATCTTGTAAAAGACTTTTAACATAGTCGATATTTTTTGATCCACGAACCCAAGATGGACCCTTTGGCATTAAATCGCTCTTGTTCACATCTGTTTCTGACAAGAGACGAATATTTTTTTCTGGAAAATTCTTCTTTAAATTTAGATATGTTTCTATGGCAAAAAAATCTTTTCCCACAACTAGGTAATCACATTCAATATTTTCTTTTTGAATTTCTGGAATCTTTTTTAATTTGTGAAGATCTTTAAACGCCATTGTTATCCCTTTAATTAAAACTTCATAAGTTTACGAAAAGGGATAACAACTGAAAAGAGTGAAAATTATATTTTTGGCTTAATTCGGCTAGTTTTTCTTGTTTTTCTATCTGAAGAGTTCGACGCTACTACCCTATTTTTTGATTTATTACGGGCAGAAACTGTCAAATTACTTTCTTCCCTTTTTCTTTTTGAGTAATAGCGTGCGGGCTTTTTTCGGCTTGCATACCTCCGAAGCTTAAGTCTGGTACTTTTTCTTAAAACTTCACGACGTGGCTTTTCAAATAAATCTGCATAAAGATTATTCGAAGCTGAAACAACTTCTCCAACCTTAAAAGGAAGCTTAACAGATTCACCTCTGGTGAATACCTTGTTTTCACTTACTCCGTTTAATCCGGCGATAACATAATCTTTTTTAATTTTAAATTTCTTAGAAACTTCAGAAAGCTTCATGGTATTTTTAGTTATGACATACTCTTGAAAGTCAGTAGCAATCAAATCCATCTTTGAACAACATTGAGCAAATTTCTCAGCGGTATTCGGCGGAATTCGAAGTTTATAATCAGCAATATTTGGAGGAGTAAACCAACGCATTACTTCTGGATTCAATCTTTGAATTTCTTCAAAATCAACTTGTAAAGCTTCAGCAAGCTTCATTAAATCCGTAGCAGGTTGAACTACGATTTCATCAAAATCAAGTGGCTCATGAAAATCAATTTCATCAAATCCAAATGACTTTAAATTTTTTCCAATAATAGCCAAAGCCATAATTTTCGGAACATAATTTTTGGTTTCATCTTTAAGATATTTACCTTTAGTTAAATCCCAAAAATCTTCGGTGCGATATTTTTGAATTGCTCTAGAAAGTTTACCTTCACCAGCATTGTATGCAGCCGCAGCTATTTCCCAAGAGTCAAAATCACCATAGAGTTTTGTTAAATATCTTGCCGCTGCAACAGTCGCTTTGATTGGATCTCTTCTTTCATCTTTGTACCAATCTTGCTCAAGACCATACATTTTTCCTGTGTATGGCATGAATTGCCAAGGTCCCACGGCTTTAGCCCATGACTTTGCAGTATTGTTAAAACCACTTTCGGCCATTGCTAAGAAAATTAAATCTCGAGGCATTCCATGTTCTTCTAAAATAGCTCCTAAAATTGGGGCATATCTTCCCGCTCTTTCTGCGTATCTTTGAAAAAAGCCGCGACCTCTATTTAAAAAATAGCTCATCCACTTTTTTACTTGCTCGTTATAGGTCACCGGAATATCAAAATAACGATTTTCAAGTTCTAATTCTTCTGCACCTTCTAGAAAATAAGTTTTATTTTTTCCAACGATGTCCGCGCCAAGATTAGCCGCACCTTCGATCATGTTCTGCGATTGTCTTTTTGCAATATTTGAACTTATTTCTACTTCTTGTTTCAATTCTTGTTCAGAGAGATCGCGTTTTTTTAATCGTAGATAAGCTTCTCTAACACTTTCAGATGGAAATTGAGCTGAAGGCATTGTGCTTTTTTCTACAGAGTTACTTTTAGAATGAGAAGCACAACCAGTTGAACCAACAATGGCTCCTATTGCAACTGATACTAAAAAAAGACGATGAAGATTATTTCGGAACTTCATTAATAACATCCTTATTATTTGAAGGTTTATCAAAAGACTCAACTATCCTATTAAGCCAGACTAAAGTCTGTATAAAGATTATCAAGGAAAGCCAAAAAAATAAAGTTTTTTCCCGTCTTTCTCAAACTTTTCAAAGGTTTTAAAATAATGCTTATGAAATATTTATTTCTTTTTATATATTCACTATTTATTCAAATACACGCTGAAATTACTCCACCAAATTATGATTTCAATCTTTCTAAGATAGAGATTTTTTTTCCTAAAAAATCTTTTGAAGAGGTCAAAAAAAAACATCCTGAAATAAAAATTATTGAAGATGGCGGTGACAGCAAAATATATTTCATAAAATTTCAGGCTAAAGAATACACGCTTGACATATATACTCAAGTTAAAAATGAAATAATTATTGATGTGTATATTCGTTTACCTCAATATTTTCATCACGACTTGGTATTAAAAGAATTACAAACCAACTATAAAAAACAAAATTCATTTTCAAGAAAAGATGGAAGCGCACTTTATACTTGGTTAAATCAAAATGGTACGAATATTCTTTATCAAGGAAGTTGTTCCATAACTTGTTTTCCCATGTTTTTAGAAATTGTCTCTAATGAAAGTGGAATCACTCCGCTCTATAAGAAATTTAATCAAGCCATTCCTATCTCAAAATAACTTGATTGATTTTTTTGGCCCAAACAAAAGCAATTGCTCCAACAACTATCATAATAAAGCAAAGAATTTGTCCCATGGTTAAAAATCCAAAGTAATAACCTAACTGGGCATCTGGTTCTCTAAAAAACTCCACAAAAAATCTCATGATTCCGTAACCCATAATAAAATAAGCTGAAATGATTCCATAGATTTTTACACGTTTTTCAAACAACCAAAGAATAATGAATAGAACAATCCCCTCTAAAACAGCTTCATATAGTTGAGATGGATGTCGAGGATAAGGTCCACCATCAGGAAAGATTATTCCCACAAAAGAATCTGTGGTTCTTCCAAATAATTCTCCATTGATAAAATTTCCAATACGGCCAAAAAATAATCCTTGAGTTCCAGAAAGAGCAACAGCATCCATCATTTCTGCCCAAGTGAGATTATTTTTCTTTCCAAAATAATAACCTCCTACAAGAAGTCCAAATAAAGCTCCATGAAAACTTAGTCCACCTTTCCAAACAGCTAAAAGTTCCATCATGTTGTCAGAATAATAATCCCAATTATAAATAAAGACGTAAAAACTTCTGGCTCCAATAAACATAAAAATGATCATAGTAGTGATCATAGAATCTATTTTTTCTACTGGAAGATTAAAAAACTTTCTCTCATTTAATTTTTTAAGCAAGAAACCTGTAATGATAAAACCCACCACATACATCAGCCCATACCATCGAACTTGAACGGGTCCTAAATCTAATAAAACTGGATTTAAATTATGAACGTAATGACTTCCCATAGCCTCTCCTTAATCTTTTAAAAGATTACAGAAGAGTTTTTATAATGACAAATCTGTTCTAGGCCTGAAACTTTCCATCGGATGAATCACACCAGTACTTAATTTTGAAAATGCTTGAAGCATTTGCCTTACAGGAACAGATAAACCAGAATAATCTAGATAAGAACAGTGACTGCATAAAAAACTAAAAAATTCTTCCGTCGTCATTTTTATATTGCGCGCTTTTATCGTTGGATCAAGTCTTAAAACTTTAAAACGCGGAGTTAAACTTTTCACTCCATCCATAGAAAAAACACGGTGATTATATAAATCTATAAAAACTGCTTCCCCTTTTGATTCTTTCGGTCTTTGAGCAACCATCGAATCCTCTACACTCACTCCCCAAACACCTACAATACCCAGTGGGGCCAAACTTAAACTTAAAAAACGATTGAGCATCGTTCGAGCAATAGCCTGATGATTTCTTACAGCGAAATCGCGATACACACCAAGTTCCCATTCTTTGGCAGAAAATGAATAGATCATGATCCCATGATCTTTATAACGATAAATACGAAAGCCTTCTTTTGGTTCGATTGATTCACTTCCATATCGATCACTCTCGGTCGTTTTTTGAATTTGCTTCGAAACCACAAAACTTGCCTCAGTGATTTTTAGAAGTCTTGAATCTCTGGTGTTTTTAACTATTTTTTGAACTTCTGCTTCTTCTTTCTCAGAAAGCTTTGAAAAGCGCATTTGACTCATTAGGTCATTTAAACCTGTATCAAAAACTGCTAAATCCACCGCAACAAAGATAGGTAGATTTGCTTCTTTGCCAAATTGAAAATATGTTAGCTTACTCATAGCAACACTCCTTAGGGAGCTTATCGGTTACAAATGCCTTGACATAAGTCGACTTTGGCCATATTAGTCTAAGGTTCAATTTATTGGCTAAAATTAGGGCTAACAAGTTTTAATGATTTACTTTTTTAGTATGTTATTAAACCCCTTTATTTTGCCTTAAACTTAGGAGTTTTCATGTACGGAGTAGTAGAAATCGCAGGTCACCAGTACAAAGTTCAAGCAGGTGACTTAATCGACGTTGAGAAATTGGCAAATGAAGCTGGTTCAACGATTGAACTTGATCAAGTTCTTTTCATTGGTGGGGACAAGACCCTAGTTGGTGTTCCAACTGTAAAGGGCGCAAAAGTTGTTGCGAAAGTTTTAAAGCACGACAGATCTAAAAAAATCATCGTTTTCAAAAGAAAGCCAGGTGCTTACAAGAGAAAAAATGGTCACAGACAACACTTTACTGCACTTTTAATTACTGAAGTTAATGACGGTGCTGGAAATGTTGTTAAGATTGATAAAGCATCTAAGAATGCTCAAAAGTTTTTAAAATAAATATTGATTTAAGGAGTTTATACAATGGCACACAAAAAAGCGGCCGGGTCCACATCGAACGGCCGGGATTCAAATCCGAAAATGCGTGGAACTAAAAAATACGGTGGAGAAAATGTTATTCCTGGTAATATCATTGTTCGCCAAAAAGGTACTAAGATTTTCCCAGGTACAGGTGTTGACATGGGAAGAGATTTTACTATTTATGCAATTATCCCTGGAAAAGTGAAGTTTTTTCACTATAGCAAGAACGTAAAGAAAGTTTCTGTTATTCCAGCTTAATTATCTCTATTAATATTGAGCGAAATATTATAAAGAGGGAATCCAATGGATTCCCTTTTTATTTTCGATAAAGATATAGGCTATTATGCGTTTTATTGACGAAGTTCGAATTACAGTCATCTCAGGCAACGGTGGACCCGGTGCAGTTACTTTTCGAAGAGAAAAGAGTATTGAGTTTGGTGGACCTGATGGCGGAGATGGTGGCTCTGGGGGATCTGTTTACTTTGAAGCTGATGAAGGGGTTAACACTCTCATCCATTTTAGAGGTAAGAAAGTTTTTAAGGCTGAAGACGGAGAGCCAGGAGCTGGAAGACAGCTCGATGGTAAATTTGGTGAAGATCAAATTTTAAAAGTACCAGTCGGAACAATGGTTAAAAACGCCGAAACCGGAGAAGTCCTTGCGGATTTAAAAACCCATAAAGAAAGAGTAAAAATTGCAGCTGGTGGAAACGGTGGGCGAGGAAATATCAATTTCAAATCTGCTGTTAATCAAGCTCCAAGAATCGCACAACCAGGTCTTCCTGGAGTAACTCTGCACTTAGATTTAGAATTAAAACTGATTGCTGATTTGGCCCTGGTGGGTCTTCCTAATGCGGGAAAATCAACATTAATATCGAGTATTTCAGCAGCACGTCCTAAAATTGCAGACTACCCTTTTACCACTCTTGAACCGAATCTTGGCGTTGTTACCCTAGGAGAGAAATCATTTGTGGTTGCCGATGTTCCAGGCCTCATTGAAGATGCTTCTGAAGGAAAAGGCTTAGGGATTAAATTTTTAAAACACATAGAAAGAACCAAGGCACTAGTTCATTTAGTAGATGTATCGTGGTGTCTCGATGAATTTGAAGCATTCGAACAATATGTCACTATTAGAACAGAACTTGAAAAATATAGCGAAGATTTAATCAATAAGCGCGAAATCGTTTGTTTGACAAAGATCGATGCCATGACTGATGAAGAAATTAAAAAATTTCAAGATTTTTTTGAAATGCAACTAGATAAAAAAGTTTTACCTATATCTGGTGTTTCAGGTAGAAACATCGATGTATTAAAAAGCTTAATGATAAAATGTATTGAACTTGAGAAGGAAAAATAATGAGTAAAGAATTTATCTCTAAAGAAGTCGCAAATATTATTAACGATAAAAATTTAGAAGCACCTAAAAATTTAGCTATGGCATCTGCATGGATCATGGGAAATTTTAAGGGAATCAATTTAAAAGTTTTAGACCTAAGAAAGACTTCTACTATTGCTGATTTTTTTGTTTTAGGGTCAGCTTCTAACCCAACTCAAATGAGTGCCATGGCCGAAGAAATCTCAGCGCAAATGAGAGCAAATGGCATTGAAGCACTTTCAAAAGAAGGATTAAAACAATCTACAGATTGGATCCTCCTTGATTACGGTGATTTTATGGCCCACGTATTTTCTGAATCAGCTAGAACTATTTACGATTTAGATCATTTATATAAAGACGCTATCTCTGTAGAAATTCCTGAGAATTATTATTTCTCTTCAACTGATGCTTCAGGCATGGCTCCAGTTGGCGATAAGAGCTACTTCTAATGAAAGACATTCACCTCATCGTCGTCGGAAAGTTATCCGATAAACATATTGGTGAATTAGAAAATGACTATCTTAAAAGAATTCAATCAGCTCGATTTCAAATTCATGAAGTGAAGTCTCACTCAGAAAATCTTGATCTTGAAGCAAAAGAAGTAAAAGCCAAAATAAATGAAATCTCAAAAAGCGAAAATGCTTTCATTGTCCTATTAATGGAAATGGGAAAAGAATTTTCAAGTCCTGATTTTTCAAAATGGCTTTTTGAGAAAATTCCTCAACAAAAGATTATTTTTATTATTGGCGGTGCTGCCGGACACGGAGAAGAGATATTAAAGCTTGGTCAATTTAAACTTTCTCTCTCTCAAATGACTCTCCCTCACAAAATCGCTCGATTAATTTTTGTCGAACAAATTTATCGCGCCATCACAATCAAAGATGGTCATCCTTATCACAAATAGCTTAATTTATTGATTTTTTTGGTTGCGGGAGCAGGATTTGAACCTACGACCTTCGGGTTATGAGGGCGGTTTTCGCATTTTTTTAAGTATTTAGATTTGTTAATTTTTGTCAATGATTTCGTGACGTTAAGTTCATTTCCTATTACTGTTCTGTACTGCGTTTTTCGGTCGAAAACTGGAGGCCGTGGCACTTTTGTGGAACTCGCACTTCAAATAGAAGTGCGATGAAATCCATACTCAATTCAATTAATTTATAATTGTTACACGGAGTAGCAATATTTGTTGAAGATTGGCCAGAGGCTGATATTATCTACAAAAAAATTGGAGACCATTAAATGAAAAAAAACATTAAAAAAATTTTAAGAAAATACAACTTCATTCACATCGTTTCTCTCATAACTTTTATTACTATTTTTGATGATTTTTTAAGAAGTACCGGAATTGATAAAGGCACGCGCGGATAATTTATGCCTCAAAAGATTTTACTTTATGCTCCTGGTTTTCCTGGTGAGGCTATACCTCGTGAACCTAGGGAAACTAGAGTCATTGACATTATTTCTGAAATTGCACAACAAGAGGAAATAAATTTTGAAACAATTAGCTATCCTGGAATAAGTGATGAGAGACCATTTACTTTTGAAAATACAAAGCTTCAAGTTTTTGAAGTTATTAAAAATAAAATTAATCAAGATTATTCAGTGACACTAGTTGGTCAAAGCTGGGGGGGATTAATCTCTCTTTTGGCACTAGATCAATATAAACTAGATAAATTATTACTTATAACTCCCTTTCTCTTAGATCTCCCTCGGGATGAAATCACCAGTATTTTAAAAATGTATTCACAAGAATTCCCAAATCTCATACCTCAAAATTCTATTGAAAAAAATGCCAATGAAATTCAGGCTATTCTAAATTCTTTTATTAATACCTTACAAAAAGATAACAATCAAACTGATATAAAAATACTTGCTAATATCGAAGACGAAATTGTTCCCATCAATTTATTAAACAATCTTTTCTCAACTTCAAATATCTTTAAATCAAAAATGACTTTAACAACATTATCTAATGATCATGATTTTTCACATGGTAAAAATGAACTTCGTACATGGTTAAAAAACAATGTTTAAAATGATATTAAATCTCTTCAGAAAGAGAACTTTTTTGAAAAATACTCATTATCTAAGCGATGAATCAGAAATAATATTTGGATCTAACGTTGAAGTTTTCACTCAATCAAATTCAAAAATACAATTAAGCGGGAAATTTATATTGGGAATCCCATTAACCGGACTAGAACCAGGATTTTCCCATAAATCAAATACCGTAATCTCTTTAGGAAAAAATGCGACGTTAATTATAAACGGAGATGTTCAAATAGCACCAGGATGTACAATCCGAATTAGCGATAACGGAGTATTAGAATTAGGGGGAAGAAATATTATCGCGCATGATACAACCATCATGGCTAGCAGAAAAATTTCGTTAGGTACAGGGACTTCACTATCATGGAATTGCTCACTAATCGATGATGATGGCCATGCATTTTACAGAACGGATGGGAAAAAGATTAAGCGCATAAGAAAACCGATTATAATAGGCAATAATGTCGGAGTTCAGATGAACGTTGTTATTCCTGCCGGCGTTACTATTGGTGATAATTCAATTGTGTCTGCTAATACAGTTGTGCGAAAAGATATCCCTTGCGATACTCTCGTTTATTCTGCAAGTGAATACAAATCAGTTCCGAACTTCACCACAGGATTCCAATTTCAATGAATTGGCAAAAAATAAGATTAGCTCTTTTAGTTTTCTTCTCAGTAGTTCTAGCACTACAACTACCTGCCACCCTATTTATTGATGGTAAACTCATATTAGATTTTATTTCCATCGCAAGATCATTCCAACTCATCACTGCAATTATTCTTTCAGTATTGGCCACAAGAACACCTGAAAAAATTTATTTGAATGCCTTCCTAAACTTCTCAATTGTAATTCAAGTTATCGCGTCCATTAATTACGAACCCAAAAATGAACTTGTTGCTTACAACTTCATTGCAATTTTAATTATTATTTCTGCTGTCACATATCGGAAAAACTTGAAACAATGGCTTGTATTTAATTTCCCTATTCACTTAAGTGCATTGGTTTTACCAATATTTTTTAAAGACAACATCCTTCACAATACAGTCAGCTCGTTCATTAATAACTTTCTGTTTGGAATTTTCTCTCTAGTTGTTTCTATTGTCGTTGTCTCAATATATTCGACTCAAGAATATTTCTCTTTAAAACTTGCCCAAGAACTTAATGATCAAGAGAAAAAATTAAATGACGAATTTCAAAAAATTCAAAAAATGAAAGTACAACTTGAAATTGGGAATCTTGCCTTCCAAGTAGCTCATGACATTCGCTCGCCGTTAGCGGCATTAGAAAATATCAACATGTCTGAGAATGCAGATCCCGCTGAACAAAAAATAACCAAAGAAGCGATAAGGAGATTAAAGGGAATCGCGAATACCCTTCTCGAAAAAGGACGTTCCTCGCACATTTCAAATGTGGCCGAAATTGAAATTGGTAGTGTTATAAAAACTATCATTGATGCCAAGACTTTTGAGTTTCCAAGGAGACAAATTAATTTCAAATCCATAAACAATAACCTTATTTCCAAAATAGACAATATAAAGTTTGAAAGTATTTTATCAAATCTAATTAATAATGCACTAGAAGCTTCCCCTGAAAATTCCACCATCTCAATCATGACAACAACAGATTATAAAAATATCTTTATCAATATTATTGATCACGGAAAAGGTATTCCTCCTGAGTTACTTTCTAAACTTGGAAATGAAAAAATTACTTTTGAAAAAACAGAAGGAAATGGATTGGGAGTATTTTCTTCAGCTCAAATAATTAAAGAATGGGGCGGAACTTTTAATATAAGCTCTGAATTAAATAAAGGTACAACTGTTACCATTTCGCTCCCTCTGATAACTCATAATCAAACAATTGAGTCCATACACGTTTTGCTCGACAATGATGAACTTGTCCGCATAACTTGGAAATCAAAAGCAAAAAAAGCTGGAGTTAATTTATCGACCTTCTCAAATTCATCAGAGTTATTTGAATCCCTAACTAAGTTTCCATTTGATACTAATTTCTATATTGATTCTGAGTTAGACAATGAAAAAGGTGAAGATATTGCTCAACGGCTTTTTAATATGGGCTATTCAAATTTAATTATGTGCTCAGGGTACCCAGAAGAAAAATTTGCTAATTTGAAGTTTATTAAAAACACCATAGACAAAACTCCACCATTCAAGTCCTGACACCTAGATCTTAATGACCTCTGACAATCAAAACAAAAAAGAAAATACATAAAACTGCAACATTAAAAAATTAGTTGTTGTTTGGTTCAGCAGGCAGGTTGCCAGTAAATTTCCAATTACCTTTTTTGATGAGTTCTATATATCCTTTGTCTCTCCATTCACTAAACAATCTAGCCAATTGAGTTTTTTCTGATTGATGATCAGATAAACCAATAATTCTTCTCGCTAGCTCTGACTCAATGTTGCCACTTCTTCCGTTCTCAAAAGAATACTCGCTTAAAATTTTCAAAAACATTGATTTCTCAGCTTCTGAAAATTGCTTTGTAACTTGTCCTGATAACCTGTTTTTTGCCCATCGTTTTGTATAAAGCTTATTATTAAATAAAAGTACAGGTGAATGAGTGTTATGCAAAACTTGAACTGCTACATATTTATAGTGTTCATCAAGATATTGTAGGATTTCTTCCCAAGAACGATCACGCCAAAGAAGTAACGCTGTTGCAAGTCTCCACTGATCTGGATTTTCAAATTGTCCCTTAATTTCTTCTGCAATATTTTTTAATTCTTTATTAGCTTCTTCGTTAAATAGAGTTATTGACCATCGACAATAATCACCGAGAACTTGGAAATCTATAATTGGTTCTCTTTTTCCAAACTCAAGCATTAATCTAAAGATTCTAATTTTCCCTGTTCCTTGCTCATCGGTAATTCTAGCAATTCTCAATGTATTCATTAAATGCTTATTAACAGGTTTATGAATTCTTGATAGCCATTTATCTACAAATAGCTTTGCTTCTTTAGAGCAGTTATTACGAACAGTAATTCTATTGGGATGAGTTTCTACAACAATATCACCAAAGTTTTTTTGATAAAGAGTATGTGCAACGGCATTTGCCAACACTTCTCGTAATGCTTTTATTGGATATGGAGTTTCCTCTTGAACAGATGTAGATGCTCCTTCAATATGAGTTCCTTTCTTTCTTGCTCGACTCTGAATTTGCTCAATAAAAGAATCTGAAAGAATGTTGAAAAGACCCGTTTTGGTCGATTGGTCTAAAATATCACCGTGTTCATCAAAATTAACCAATCTAAATTTATAGTCTCCAAACAAAATTCCTGCTGTAATTGTGCCATAGATATTTAACTTTCTTAAAATATCTTCTGCCGATACTTTATTAACATCGATATAAAAATCATTTGATTCTTTAGTAATTTTTTGTGCAAACGCAGTTATTAAACTTGGATCGTATGGGCCTTCATATTTATTTTTTGAAAAATCAGCACCGGGCAATTTTAATGATAACGCTAGAAGTTCTTCTTCTTTCATCTTAGAACTAGTTGTTCCAATTAACTTATAGGCATTTCCATTCCAAGTAACTACATCCTGAGGATTTTGAATTTCAATAAATAGGCAATGTGCTCCGTTAATAACTTCACCAAAGATTTTTTTAACGGCCCATGAAGGTTCTAAGTATTGTCTGATATGATTTGAGGCATCCTGCTCTGTCTTCTTAAGCCAACCCTCATCATGTCCTGAAAGCGTCCCATTATCCTCTACACCAATTACTAACCAGCCTGTCTGAATATTTTCTTGGTTCGCAATTGCAGAAATATCCTGCCCACAATCCTGTTGCCACTTTCTTTTAAACTCAATGCCAAAGTGATTAACTTCCGTACCACCTTTTGCTATAAAATTTTTGAGTTCTTCAAATTCCATACTCAACCAAATTTAATTGACCAGCTTAGTTTAAACGAGAGGGTGGTCAGAGGTACAATCTTAATATTTTTAAATGGTTATGGCAAATTTCAGCTTAAAATTCACCAACAGAGGCACCAAAAATGGCAGAGGATCACCAGAGGTAAGTTTGAGATATTTACTACAGTTTCAAGCAATTAACGCAGCATTGAGACTATTTACTAATAGTAATAAGGTAAGCGTCATAATCGTCGGGCATCGTATTGAGTTTTTTAAACTCAACATCAACGTTGCCCAAATATCGTTTAATAATTGAAGAGACTTCAAGAAAATCAGCTTCCCCATGAAGCATATTAATTAATTGATTTTCACTTACTTGTTTAAAAGTTGATTGAAAATCATCGCTAATATTATCAAGATTATCTTTTAATGAACTCATTGCTATTTCTCCAAATTTCCAAAAGGAAAAAACCAACAAGGTTGTGGCCGATTTTTAGGCTTTAAAAATATTTTATATCGTTTTGGATTTTTGAGTTTATACCCATAGTAACCCTTCTCTTCAAAATATTTACAATCAACGATTTCCACAGAACCCACAATTACACCCGACGGCAAATCTCCAGGTTCATTGCCTAACTTTTTCCAGCGAGATGCTTCGCCTGGTCTCAAGGATGCATACAAATAAACTCGCCCTCTAATTTTTGTCGGACGACTTCTGTATTCAAATTTCTTTTTACCTAAAAGAATTTCTTCAACAAAAGGTTGTTGAATACTAATGGCACGGCCTGAACTTACGTCATTCATTTATATCCTTTAAACCAAGTAATTGTATCTAATGAAATTATTTTACCCGAATTAAGCCTAATATAAAAATATCTGACACTTTTACTTAAAAAATACTCAAATAATTAATCAATTTTATCAACCAAAGGGAAGAAAACTCCAATATAAATAACAGCCCACTTCCTAACTAAAGTATCAGAAAAATGCACCGATCCGTTGCCAATAAGGATTATTTGACAAAGGAAAAATATGAGCTCTGCAAGAGATTTATTTCATAGAAATAAAACTAGAATCAAAAATTTTGGGGAAGTGTTTACGTTAGATACTCATGTTAAGCAAATGATTGAACAACTAAGCTTGCACAGCAAAGGAAATGAAGAAATTTGGTCTGATGAAAAAATATCTTTCTTTGAACCTACATGTGGCCACGGAAATATTGTCGAAGGCATTTTTGAAAAAAGACTAAATTCATTTTATCAAAAAGCGAAGATAAGCAAAAATCCAAGTCCTGAACACTACTCTATAGCAAATGCACTAAACACACTATGGGCCATTGATATTGATGATGCCGGTCTTCTCGGTTAGCAGTGGATGGCACTGAATCACTAGTTTTTTAATCAACAAATAAGCACAAGTAACTCTCGTTTATAATTTATTTGCAACAACAATTTTAAACAGGAGTACTTATGC
>Ga0172367_10002252_pt1 | contig 26670 bp, 26 predicted proteins | sample Lak10m_FD_114542 | JGI IMG/M metagenome (GOLD analysis project Ga0172367, IMG submission 114542) | Freshwater microbial communities from Kabuno Bay, South-Kivu, Congo - kab_022012_10m | ecosystem: Environmental > Aquatic > Freshwater > Lake | place: Democratic Republic of the Congo: South-Kivu...
CAGTTTTTCGAGAACGGAGCTGCTGCCTTTATCAGCGACAAACGTCCTCAAAAGCGTGTTGAAGAAACCAAAATCCAGCAACTCGAAGCCAAGTTGGTGAGGAAGCATGAAGTGCTCTCTGAAGGGTGAACCTCCGGGGACGCCCTTCATATTTACACATTTGAGGGGGAGAGATATCTCGAGTGAGGGAAATCAGATATGGCTCAATTAAATGAAACACTTTTGAAGGAAATGACCAATTGCCTTGTGCAGACATTTCAGCCCGAGCAGGTCACTCTCTTCGGTTCATACGCATGGGGAACCCCGGATGACGGCAGCGATATTGACTTGTATGTTGTCGTTCCGGAAAGTAGTGAACGCCCGGTACAAAGGGCTCGTCGGGCACGCGCCTGCATCGGGGATGTACGGGTAGCTCTTGATATATTGGTGAGAACACGGACTGAAGCTGACAAGTATCGACATCTCAACGCTTCGCTTGAATGTCAGATTTTTGAGAAGGGGCGGGTGCTTTATGAGCGGAACTAAAGAGGAGCTTGTCAAAAGCTGGTTTATCAAGGCTCATCGCGATCTTCTCTCTGCTTTTGAGCTGGCTTCAGCAGAAAAACCGCTTCTTGATACAGCAGCCTATCATTGTCAGCAGGCAGCAGAAAAAGCGGTCAAATTTAGCGGCTCAATCTTTTTTTGCTTTTGTTCTCGAGAAACTGCCGATTGAGACTCACCCATAACCCCCATGTCCACTGAAGAACTGAAAAACCACATCGCCACCTATTGCGCAACCCGCCCGGAGATCGTCGCCTGTTATCTCTTCGGCTCTCGTGCGACCGGTAAAGAACGACCGGGAAGTGATGCGGATATTGCTTTTCTTCTGGATAACACAGTTGTCGCTCGTGATTATTTTGATCTGAAGATGGCCTATTTATCTGCACTTGGAGCCTTGTTGCGGCTTGATATTCATCCGCTGATCATGAATGATGCCGGTGAGGTTGTGTTGGGACAAATTTTCAAAAAAGGGGTGCCGGTATACGGTTTTGATTCGCTTGAATGTATTCGATTCAGGATGCTCCAGTTCTCCCTGATTGCCGAATTTGCTCCTCTGCGGGACAAAATGGAAGAGATATTGTTCCGAAAATACAAGGAGGCGTGTTAATGGTAGATCGCCGCATCATTTCAGAAAAAGTTGACACCGTGGAAAAAAGTATCAAACGGGTGAGAGATCGCTGTGGTCAGAGTGTCGATGAATTCAAAGTCGATGAAAACCTTCAGGATAGCGTTGTATTACACCTGATGCAGGCGATTCAGGGCTGTATTGATCTTGCAGCTCACATTGTCAGTGATGAAGAACTTGGTCTTGCGTCAAGTACACGGGACTTTTTTTAGATTCTTTCCGACAACAAGGTTATCAGCCCGGAACTCCGGGAAAAATGATTCACGCTGTAGGTTTCCGGAATCTGGCGGCACATGAATACGCCAAACTTGACATGGTACGGGCATATGAAATTGCCACTGGCGATATTCAGGATCTTGAAGAATTTATCGGAGTAATCGTCAGACGTTTTGCCTAAAAAAAACCGGGAGCACGCTCCCCGCAACCATAAGGAGATAAAATGCCGAAAAGAACAGACATCAAAAAAATCCTCATCATCGGAGCCGGTCCGATCGTTATCGGGCAGGCCTGCGAATTTGACTACTCTGGAACCCAGGCCTGCAAGGCACTGAAAGAAGAAGGCTATGAGGTGATGCTGCTGAACAGCAATCCGGCTACCATTATGACCGATCCCGATTTTGCCGACCGGACCTATATCGAACCGGTCACCCCGGAAATCCTTGCCAAAATTATTGAGAAGGAGCGTCCAGACGCCCTGCTGCCGACGCTGGGGGGGCAGACGGCGCTGAATACTGCTGTCTCGGTTGCCGAAGCCGGTATTCTGGAGAAATTCGGCGTGGAGCTGATCGGTGCCAAGTTGCCGGCTATCAAAAAAGCCGAGGATCGTACGCTTTTTAAAGCGGCTATGGAAAAGATCGGCCTGGCGGTCCCCAATTCCGGCCTGGCTCACAATTATGTCGAAGCTATGGAAGTTATCAAGACGATCGGTTTCCCGGCTATCATCCGCCCCTCATTTACGCTGGGTGGCAGTGGCGGCGGCATCGCCTATAACCTGGAAGAGTACGAAAAGATGGCGATGGGGGGCATCGACGCCTCGCCGACGGATGAAATCCTGATTGAGGAATCAGTGATCGGCTGGAAAGAGTATGAGCTGGAGGTTATGCGCGATACTGCCGATAATGTCGTGATTATCTGTTCGATTGAAAACTTTGATCCGATGGGTGTACATACCGGTGATTCCATTACCATTGCTCCGGCTCAGACCCTGACTGACAAGGAGTATCAGATTCTGCGCGATGCTTCGCTGAAGATTATCCGCGAAATCGGTGTCGATACCGGCGGCTCCAATATCCAATTCGGGATAAACCCTAAAAACGGACGACTGGTGGTCATCGAGATGAACCCGCGCGTTTCACGTTCATCAGCACTGGCCTCCAAGGCGACCGGTTTTCCGATTGCCAAGATCGCTGCCAAACTGGCGGTTGGCTATACGCTGGACGAGGTTACCAATGATATCACGCGCGAAACACCGGCCTGTTTCGAGCCGAGCATCGATTATGTCGTTACCAAAATACCGCGCTTTACCTTTGAAAAATTTCCGGCTGCCGATGCTGACTTGACGACGCAGATGAAGTCGGTCGGCGAAGTCATGTCGATCGGGCGAACGTTCAAGGAATCATTCCAGAAAGCGATCAGGTCACTTGAAATCGGAGTCAGCGGTTTCGATTCCCGGCTGTTTGAACTGGGCAGTGAGACCAGGCGCGCCCTGACGGTCAAGGAACAGCAGCTGCTGCTGGAAAAACTGCGCGTACCGAATGCCGACCGGCTCTGGTACATCGGCGATGCCCTGCGCAGCGGTATGAGCGTGGAGGAAATTCAGAAGCATACCGCAATAGACCCCTGGTTCCTGCACAATATCCGCCAGATTATTGAGAAAGAGGATGAGTTGAAGGAATTTGATTTTGGTGCGATGTGTAGGGGCGAGGCGCTGCCTCGCCCGAATGGTGCCATTGGCGACAGGGCGACCCACCGGGTCGCCCCTACGGACATCCTGCTCGAAGCCAAACAGATGGGCTTTTCCGACAAGTTTCTCTCGAAACTCTGGTCGACAAGCGAAGAGGCTGTGCGTGAGCTGCGCTGGAAACTGGAGGTGCGACCGGTCTACAAGCGGGTTGATACCTGCGCTGCCGAGTTTGTTGCCTACACGCCGTACATGTATTCCAGCTACGAGGAGGAGTGTGAGGCTGCACCGACCGATCGCAAAAAAATCATGATCCTGGGAGGCGGGCCGAATCGGATCGGACAGGGGATCGAGTTCGATTACTGCTGTGTGCATGGTGCTTTTGCATTGGCTGAAGATGGCTATGAAACCATTATGGTTAACTGCAACCCGGAAACGGTCTCGACCGATTATGATACCTCCGACCGGCTCTATTTTGAACCGCTGACGCTTGAAGATGTCCTAGAAATCGTTGCTATCGAGAAGCCGGCTGGTCTGATTGTACAGTTTGGCGGGCAGACACCGCTCAAGCTGGCGGTTGCACTGGAAAAGGCCGGTGTTCCGATTATCGGCACATCGCCGGATGCCATCGACCGGGCCGAAGATCGTGAGCGTTTTCAAGAAATGCTGCACAAGCTTGGACTGCTACAGCCGGAAAACGGTACCGCCCGTTCCTTTGAAGAGGCCGAAAAAGTGGTCGAGCGGATCGGCTATCCTGTGGTGGTGCGTCCTTCCTACGTACTGGGGGGCCGTGCCATGGAAATTGTCTATGATCAGGAAAACCTGCAGCGCTATATGAAAACGGCCGTTCTCATTTCTCCGGAACATCCCATTTTGATCGATAGCTTTCTGAATGAGGCGATCGAGATCGATGTCGATGCGCTCTGTGATGGAACTGATGTGGTAATCGGCGGCATCATGGAGCATATCGAAGAGGCCGGCATTCATTCCGGCGATTCGGCCTGCAGTCTGCCACCATACTCGATCGGTCCTGATATTGTGGCCGATATCCGCCGTCAGACGGTATTAATGGCGCTGGAGCTTAATGTTATCGGTCTTATGAATGTTCAGTATGCCGTAAAAGGGGACGTTATCTACATTCTGGAGGTGAATCCGCGTGCATCCAGGACATCGCCGTTCGTTTCAAAAGCGACCGGCAGACCGCTGGCCAAGATTGCTGCCCGCATCATGGCCGGCAAGACGCTCAAAGAGTTGGGGGTTGTCAGCGATATCATTCCGAAACATATATCCGTCAAGGAGGCCGTATTCCCGTTTGTCAAGTTTCCCGGAGTTGACACGCTGCTGGGACCGGAAATGAAATCAACCGGAGAGGTGATGGGTATCGGTGAAACCTTCGCCGAGGCCTTTGCAAAATCACAGTTGGGTGCCAATGTCAAGCTGCCGCTTTCCGGCAACGTCTTTATCAGTGTGCGGGACTCTGACAAGAAACATGTTGTCAGCGCTGCTGAAAAACTGTATAAAGCCGGTTTCGGCATTCTGGCTACCGGAGGCACCGCTTCATTTCTGGAGGAAAAAGAGCTGCCGGTGACGAGGATCAACAAGGTGTTGGAAGGGCGTCCGCACATCGTCGATGCAATCAAGAACGGGCAGGTCCAACTGGTCGTCAATACGACCCACGGAGCCCAAGCGGTGGCTGATTCATTTTCAATCCGCCGGGAATCACTGATGCACGGTCTGGCGTATTACACGACTATTGCCGGGGCCAAAGCGGTGGCTGACAGTATCCTTGCCCTGCAAAACCAGGAACTGGGCGTCAAACCTATTCAAGATTATCTTCGCTGAATTTTATACAGGAGCAGATTACGAGATGTCTCATTCGATTCCATTGACACGTGAAAGTTATGAAGCATTGCAGGAAGAGCTGAAACGTCTTATCCGTGAAGAGCGCCCGAAAGTTATACAGGATATTGCTGAAGCACGCTCGCATGGTGACCTTTCGGAAAATGCAGAGTACGACGCAGCCAAGAACAAACAGGCCTTTGTTGAGGGGCGTATTCAGGAAATCAACGGCAAAATGGCGCGCGCCCACGTCGTCGATTTGACCGGTATGAAGCCTGATAAGGTTGTTTTCGGCTGTACGGTAACCCTTTACGATACCGCCTCGGAAGAGGAAGTCACCTACAAGATCGTTGGTGAGGACGAAGCAGATATAAAGGTAAGTAAAATTTCCTGCACGTCTCCGGTCGGCAAGGCTTTGATCGGCCACAAACTGGATGATTCAGTCAAAGTTGTCGTTCCGTCCGGCACAAAAGAGTATGAAATAATTGAAATCAAATACGAATAGCAGATTTTGGCTGAGACTTGACGGTACAAGGAGTAAGACATGGCAGTGGCAATTACCAAAGATATGACGTTTTTTGAGCTGATGCGCACGTATCCGCAATCGGTCAAGGTGTTGCAGAAACATAACCTTGGCTGTATCGGTTGCATGGGAGCCCAGAATGAAAGCCTGGAACAGGGCGCCAGAGCACATGGACTCGATATCGAACTATTAATAAAGGACCTGAAGTCCGCTGTTGAATAATGACAGGATTGCTTCCTCTTCGGCACTGTAACCCTCATTGGATCCATCCATGAGGGTTTTTGCTTTATGAAAACTTCGCTCATGAACATAGTGGTTGAAAATAACGGCACTCTGATTGTACCGGCTCAGGCGGTTGCTACATTAGGTCTGTCTTCCGGAGACAGAGTAAACGTAACCCTGAGTGATGGTGAAATTCGACTGTCGCGCGCTGCTTTAAGCACCTCCGTTCCTGATACGGTTCGTGACGAACTGACGTTGGCTTTTCAGATAAAAAACATGAATTTGCAGACATCTATCCGGAATATAAAAGGTGTCGGCCCAAAACTGGCGGAGCTGCTTGAAAAACGTGATATTAAAACGGTTGAAGATGCGCTGTTTTTCTTGCCGCTGCGTTATGAGGATCGTCGTGAAGTGACCCCGATTGTGCGACTGCGCCCCGGGCAGAGTGCCGTTTTTTCGGGAAAAGTCGTGTCTGTGGATGTGACGACGACCAAAGGCGGTCGTTCGGTTTTTGAGGTAATCCTCGGTGATGATTCCGGAACGATCTGCTGCAAGTGGTTTCATGCCAATGCAACCTGGATGAAACGGGTCTGGAAGATCGGGCGTGAAGGGGTCTTTACGGGGGAGGTAACCCAGTTCGGCTATCAGCGTGAGGTACATCATCCTGACGCGGAATGGTTGATCGAAGGGAGCGATGCCGGGGCATTCCTGGCGAGCGACCCGGCCAATTTCGGCCGAATCGTCCCGGTCTATCCGCTGACCGACGGATTGCATCAGAAAACCATTCGGCGAATTATGCATGAGGTTCTGGACGGGTTTCTGCGGAATGTCGTAAGCTGTCTGCCGGCTTATCTGTTGCCAGAACTTTTCCCGCCGCTGCCGGATGCACTTGGTCAGGTGCATCTGCCGCCGCAGGATGCGAATCTTGATCAGCTGAATGCTGGTAATACGGCCGCTCACCAGGCGCTGGCGTTTGACGAATTTTTCTTCTGGGAATTGGGACTGGCGCTTAAACGGCGTGGTGTGGCACTTGAGGAGGGCGTCGCTTTTCAGGTCAACCACCGCTACACCAAAGAGCTGGTACGCCTGCTGCCATTCGAGCTGACAGCTGCCCAGCGCCGGGTTTTATCCGAAATAAAAAACGACATGATGGCACCACACCCGATGCACCGCCTGGTGCAGGGGGATGTTGGTAGCGGGAAGACCGTGGTTGCGTTGATGGCGGCCCTGATAGCGATTGAAAACGGGTATCAGGTGGCCATCATGGCGCCGACGGAAATTTTAGCGGAACAGCATTGGCACACGATACATGGCTGGTGCTCTCAGATGGGGATTGAGGTGCTGCTGGTAACTGCCGGTTTGAAGGGGGCGGCCCGCAAGGCAGCTCTGGAAGGGATTGCATCTGGTCGTTCGCAGATTGTAATCGGCACGCACGCCGTTATTCAGGATAAAGTTGAATTTGCACGTTTGGGGCTGGGAGTTATCGACGAACAGCACCGCTTCGGCGTACTGCAGCGCGGTGTCCTGAAAAAGAAAGGCATCAATCCGGATATCCTGGTCATGACCGCCACCCCGATACCACGCACCCTCGCCATGACGCTGTTTGGTGATCTGACCATCTCGGTTATCAACGAATTGCCACCCGGTCGGCTTCCGGTTATGACAAAGGTTTTTTTCGAGTCACGTCGCCGTCAGCTCTATGATATGATTCGCGCCGAAGTGCAGCAGGGACGGCAGGTCTACATCATCTACCCGCTGGTTGAAGAGACCGAAAAGTCCGACCTTAAGGCTGCCACCCAAATGGCCGAACATCTGTCTGCGGAAATATTTCCGACGCTTCGTATTGCGCTACTACATGGCAGAATGAGTCCGGAAGAAAAAGAAAATGTGATGTCTGACTTCAAAGCACGGCTGGTTGATATTCTGGTTTCAACGACCGTCATTGAGGTCGGTATTGATGTTCCCAACGCCAGCCTGATGGTGGTTGAGCATGCCGAACGCTTCGGACTGTCGCAACTGCATCAGCTGCGCGGCAGGGTAGGCAGGGGCATAGCTCAATCGCACTGTATTTTGATGACATCCGGCAAACTCTCCGAGGATGGCGAAAAACGGTTGCAGGTGATGTCTGCGACCAGCGACGGATTCCGGATTGCCGAGGCTGATCTGGAAATCCGGGGGCCGGGCGATTTTCTCGGTACGCGCCAGGCCGGAATGCCTGACTTTCGGGTGGCAAACATTTTGCGGGACGGAACACTGCTTGAGCAGGCGCGACAGGCAGCTTTCGGGCTGCTTGAACAGGACCCGGATTTTGCCGAGGCAGGACACCAACGCATCATGGGTGAACTGATACGACGCTGGGGAAAACGGTTGGAGCTGGCTACCATCGGGTAGCAGTAAGGACAGGATCTTAAATGCGCATTATCAGCGGTACGGAAATATTTAGCACTAATTATGAAGCTTCAATAGTCACGGTTGGAAACTTTGATGGCGTCCATCGCGGGCATCGGGCTGTTTTTCGTTGTTTACGCCAGGCGGGTGCCAAGCATGGATTGCCGGCGGTAGCCGTTACCTTTGATCCGCATCCCATGAAGGTGCTGGCGCCGACTACGGCCCCGAAGCTGATTACGACCTCTGTGCAAAAAGCGGCTTTGATTGCGGCAACTGGAATAGATGGTCTGGTTGTGGTACCTTTTAACGATGAGTTTTCGCGCATGTCAGCCGATGCATTTGTCGAACGTATTTTATGCAGTTCACTCGGTATGCGGCATATTGTAATCGGGCATGATTACGCTTTCGGGCGAGGACGCGAAGGTAACTTTTCAACGTTGGAACGTTTGGGAACCGAATATGGATTTACCGTGGAAGATCTGTCCGCCGTCGGAGAAGGGGAGGTCATATTTAGCAGCAGTCTGGTACGGTCTCTGATTGCTCGCGGTGAAATGGCATCAGTTCCCAGCGTGTTGGGGCGTTACTACATGATTTCCGGTACGGTTGTTCATGGTCGTGAAATCGGGTTGCAACTCGGTTACCCAACCGCCAATATTGCGACCCTCAATGAACTGATTCCGCCAGACGGTGTCTATGCCGTTATGGTCAGACTGGATGGCGCTCTTTTAAAGGGGGCCTGTAGTATCGGTATCAACCCGACCTTTTCCGACAGTTCGCGTACCATCGAAGTTTTTTTACTGGATTTTTCGGCACATATTTATGGCCGTGAGATTGAGGTCTTTTTTGTGCAGAGACTGCGCTCCATGCAGAAATTTTCTGACGTATCGGCTCTCAAAGCCTCCATCGCCAACGATATCAAACAGACTCGGCTGGTTCTTGAAGAGGTTAATGAATTGTTCATTACCCCGCTGCACAGGGTCGGTTCTGTGTGAAAAAAAAAGGGGATCTGAAATTCTGGGTAGGTATCGGCATCAGTTTTTTTTTCATGGCACTGCTGTTCAGAAAAATTGATTTCAAACAGTTGATGATGGCGCTTGCCACGGTCGATTACCGCTATATTCTGGCTGCGGTTATCAGTACCTTTATCAGCCTTTTTTTTCGATCGGTTCGCTGGCATTTCCTCCTTATTCCCGAGAAACGGATCCCGCTCTCCTCGTTATATCCCGCTACAATTATCGGCTATATGGCCAACAACCTGCTTCCGGCGCGTCTGGGCGAATTTGTGCGGGCATATCTTCTGGCGCAGCGGGAAGGGTTGCAGATGCCAACCGTTTTTGCCTCACTGGTCATTGACCGACTTTTTGATGGCTGTACCGTCATACTGATACTGCTGATTACCCTGTTTACGCTTCGCTTGCCCCACGGAATGATGGACGCCGAAACGGCACTGAAAACGGGTGGAGTTGTGACTTTCCTTCTTTATTCCGGGGTTATAGGGTTTCTCCTGCTCTTGAAGCACCAGACCAAGCGCACGCTGGCTTGGACGGCAATTCTGCTGAAACCACTACCGCACAGGTTTTCCGAACGGATCATAGCGCTACTTGGCTCGTTTATCGGCGGTATCAGGGTATCATCACGGGGAGGGCATATTGTTGCATTGCTGTCTTCATCGCTGATCATCTGGCTATTTTGCATTATTCCGGTAAACATGGTACTACAGGGCTTTGGCATCAATCTGCCAATTTCCGCTTCGATGTTCATCCTGGTGCTGCTGGTTTTTGCCGTGATGGTTCCGGCTTCACCCGGTTATATCGGGACGTACCACTATGCCTGTTTCAAGGGCCTTTCGGCGTTTGGTATCGCTGAGACAACCGCTGTCAGCATTGCACTGGTTATTCATGCGGTCGGATTTTTCCCGGTCATCATTGCCGGATTCTACCATCTCTGGCGCGAGAAAATCTCTCTGACCGACATCCAGCGGTCGAACGAAAATCTATGAAATATTTTTCGATGAATCAAAACCGTCTTGATCTTTTCCTGGTGTCATCCTGTGTGATTCCGTTTGCAATCTACATGTTGACTCTGGCGCCTTCGGTGACGTTCTTTGACAGCGGCGAGTTTCTGACGGCAACCGCCTGCCTCGGTTCCGCCCACTCACCCGGATATCCGCTCTTTTTGATGTTCGCCAAGCCGTTTACCTGGATTCCGCTTGGAAACATCGCATTTCGTATCAATGTTGCTACAGCAGTCTCTTCTTCACTGGCCTGTCTGGTCGTCTACATTTTAACAACATATATACTTGCCAAGGATACGCTGCTGGAAAACAAACGCTTCAGTCTGCTGGTGGTAAAAAGTGCCGGTCTGGCGGCGGCGATCTCGTTCAGTGTGACTCCGAGACTCTGGCTGCAGTCAAATCATGATAAGCCCTATCCGTTGCTGGCGTTTATTTCAGCTATTATTTTCTACCTGCTGCTGAAGTGGCGTGACGAATATCGTGCCGGTAGTGAGCGCCCTTCGTATGTGTATGTCTGTACATTTCTGGCCGGACTGGCCATGGCGGTTCACCAGACGATCGTACTGCTGTTGCCGGCCTGGATTCTTATGATCGTCTTGACCGATTGGCGCATGATAACCCGGGTCAAGGAGTTGATTCTTGCAACAGCCTTTGCCATGATCGGTTTTTCCGTACAGCTGTACCTCCCGCTGCGTGCACTCGGCAACCCGCTGCTCAACTGGGGTGATGCCAAGACGGTTGATCAGTTTCTCTGGCATTTCCTCCGCAAAGGGTACCCGTCCGACCCACCCGTTAGGAATCTGGCCCTGCTCTGGGAGCAGATCAAGGCGTTTAACATAGCCCGCGAGTTTACCTGGATTGGGGTGGCTCTCCTGCTTCTGGGGTTGGCATACCTCTGGAGACGAGAGCGAACGGTTGTTGCCGCTTACCTGCTCTCGATACTTACATTCCTGCTTGTGATTGTCGGCTACTTTAATACGGCTTATGATGTTATTTTTCTGACAGAAGAGTTCTTTACGCCGCTCTATCTTCTGACAGCCGTCCTGATCGGTGTCGGTCTCTTTTCTCTGCTAAAATTTGCAATCCATAATGCCAGCATCCCGGATCGTATCGGTACTCCGATCTATCTGCTGGTGTCGGTGATGTTCTTTTCGTTGCCGTCGGCCTTGTGTGCCGTGAATTATTATGAAAACGACCAGCATAACAACTACATCGCCTTTGATTATGCCTCCAACTCCTTGCGATCACTGCCGCAAAACGCCGTCATGTTTACCTGGGGAGACAGCGGCGCATTTCCGCTCTGGTATCTGCAGGGGGTCGAGCGTATGCGTGAGGACCTGGATCTCCCGCATACGCCACACCTGGTTTTTGACTGGTACCTCAATTCAATGCCAAGGCTTTTCAGGGAAAGTAATCTAAAAAAATATGACGTTGTTTCGTCGGGACCTGAAGTTGCCCTGCGAATTGCCATTACTGAGAATCTGGGCATCAGACCGGTCTATATTGACTTCTCTACGCGCTATTCGGTTGAATTCAAAGAATATATTCCGATTCAGAAAGGTATTGTGTACCGTATCAGGAGGATGAACGAGCCGGGCGGTATTCCTGACAGTACGGTCTGGGATACCTATAGTAATCGCGGTGTTCTGCAGAAAATATCGTTTCTTGATCTGGATACCGGTAAGGCCATCCTGATTTATGCGAATGGCTTTATCGAAGCGGGAGAATTTTTACTCGGTATCAACCGGATTCAGGAGGGGCAAATGATGCTGCAGCGAGCGGAGCAGATTTCACCAGAAATGCGGAATCCCGCCCAGCAGATTCGTCAACGTTTCGGTCTGGCACGATAGAATATACTGAAGAAACCGGAGCTGCCGGGCATCTGATGCAGGTAACTGCACGCTTGACAGTCGCTGTTATTCCTCATAGTATGGCGCGTCACACTACACAACGGGGGATACATGCAGTCTAATCGACTGGGAGAAATCCTTGTTAAAAACAACCTCATAACCCGTGTCCAGCTCGACAGTGCCCTGGAGGAGCAGAAGCTTTCCGGCAACCAGATGCGTCTTGGCGGGATCCTCATCAAACAGGATCTGCTGACAGAGGAACAGTTGACGCTGTTTCTCTCCAAACAGTATGGTGTTCCGAGCGTCACTCTTGCCGATTATGAGATAGATCCCGCCGTCATTAAAATAATTCCCGCCGAAGTAGTTCAGAAATATCAGTTGGTTCCAGTCAACAGGGCCGGTGCTACGCTGATCGTCGCCGTCTGTGATCCCGCCAATCTGTTTGCGCTTGAAGATATCAAGTTTATGACCGGATATAACGTTGAAATGGTTATCTGTTCAGAACGTGAGATCAAAAACGCAATTGATAAGTACTATGATCAGTCGGCTTCATTGGCAGAAGTGATGAGTGATTTCGATGTCGAAGACATGGAAATCATCGGTGATGAAGAAGAGATCGATGTCGGTTCGCTGGAACGGGCAACTGAAGATGCTCCGGTTGTTAAAATGGTTAATGCCATTTTGCAGGATGCCATCCGTAAAAAAGCCAGTGATATTCATATCGAACCGTACGAAAAACTATTCAGGGTTCGCTTTCGTATTGACGGCGTTTTGTATGAAATCATGAAGCCGCCGCTGAAATTGAAAAATGCGATTACCTCCCGTATCAAAATAATGGCTGAACTGGATATCGCCGAACGCCGTCTGCCGCAGGATGGTCGAATCAAGATCAAGCTGGGTGGCGGCAAAGATATGGACTTCCGTGTGTCGGTACTGCCGACCCTGTTTGGTGAGAAAATTGTTCTGCGACTGCTTGACAAGGGCAATCTTCAGACGGACTTGACCAAGCTCGGCTATGAGCAGGACGCATTGAACAACTTCATGCATGAAATTCATAAACCGTTCGGCATGGTTCTGGTTACCGGACCGACCGGTAGCGGCAAGACGGTTTCTCTCTATTCGGCGCTTTCAGAGCTCAACAAGGTCTCCGAAAATATCTCCACCGCTGAAGATCCGGTTGAATTCAACTTTGCCGGTATTAATCAGGTACAGATGCATGAGGATATCGGCCTCAACTTTTCAGCGGCACTACGTTCGTTTCTGCGACAGGACCCTGACATCATCATGATCGGGGAGATCCGCGATTTTGAAACTGCTGAAATAGCCATTAAAGCCGCTCTGACCGGCCATATGGTACTTTCCACGCTGCATACCAATGACGCTCCGGCTACCATCAACCGTCTTCTTAATATGGGTATTGAACCGTTTCTGGTCGCTTCGGCGGTCAATCTGATTACCGCGCAGCGTCTGGCCCGCCGGGTTTGTGCCGAATGCAAGCAACCGGAAGATATTCCGGTTCAGGCCCTGATTGATGCGGGCGTCCCTCCCGATGAAGCAGGCGCCTTCGTCTGTATGCGGGGGAAGGGCTGTCCCGTCTGCAATAATACCGGATACAAGGGTCGGGTCGGGTTTTATCAGGTCATGCCGATGCGTGAAGAGATCAGGGAACTGATTTTAAATGGTGCCAATACTGCTGAAATAAAACGGGAATCCATGCGCATCGGTATTAAGACCATGCGTCAATCCGGTTTGACAAAACTTAAGGAAGGTGTAACCTCTTTTGAAGAGGTCTTGCGCGTAACGGTTTCCGACGATTAACCGGGAGGTACTTCAAAATGCTTAATCTTCACCAGTTATTGAAAATCCTGGTAGAATCGAACGGTTCTGACCTTCATATTACGACAAATTCTCCTCCGCAGATGCGCGTGGATGGTCATCTGATGGCGATGGACTTCCCGCCGATGAATCAGGTTGAAACCAAACAGCTCTGTTACAGCGTCTTGACGGATGCTCAAAAGCATAAATTTGAAGAAGAAAACGAACTGGACCTTTCGTTCGGGGTCAAGGGACTTTCGCGTTTCAGGGGTAACATGTTTATCCAGCGTGGCGCGGTTGCAGGAGTCTTCAGGGTTATCCCCTACAAAATCATGACCTTCGAGGAACTGGCTCTGCCTCCGATCGTGCCGGAACTGGCTGCCAGACCGCGCGGACTGATCCTCGTTACCGGTCCAACCGGCAGTGGTAAATCCACGACGCTGGCCTCGATAGTTGATTACATCAACATTAATCGCCATGAGCATATCGTGACGATTGAAGATCCGATCGAGTACCTTCACCCGCACAAAGGATGCCTTGTCAACCAGCGAGAGGTTGGTGCTGATACGAAGGGTTTTAAAAACGCTCTTAAATACGTTCTGCGTCAGGATCCAGATGTCGTACTGGTAGGCGAGTTGCGCGATCTGGAAACCATCGAGGCGGCCCTGACCCTGGCTGAAACCGGTCACCTCTGCCTGGCGACCCTGCATACCAATTCCTGTGCCCAGACTATCAATCGTGTCGTAGATGTGTTTCCACCCTATCAACAGACCCAGATTCGGGCGCAGCTCTCATTTGTTCTGGAAGGCGTTCTCTCTCAGACCCTGATTCCGCGCATGGGTACAAAAGGGCGGGTTCTGGCGCTTGAAATCATGGTGCCGAATGCTGCCATTCGCAACCTGATCCGCGAAGACAAGGTTCACCAAATCTATTCCCAAATGCAGGTCGGGCAGGATAAGTTTGGTATGCAGACCATGAACCAGGCACTTTTCTCACTCTTCCAAAAACGCCTCATTTCTCTGGAGGAGGCGCTTGGCCGCTCTCAGGACCCCGAAGAACTGAAGCATATGATCAGTAATCCGTCGGCAGGTGCTCAGCGCCGCCCCCAGATGCACTGATTTTGAACAAGGAGACGTCTTATGCCAAAATTTAACTGGGAAGCCCGTACAAGGACAGGTGGCACGCAGAAGGGTGTTATCGAAGCTGCGACTGTCGATGTTGTTGAGGCACAGTTGAAAAAATACGGTTTCAGCAATATCAGCATAAAAGCTGAAGCAAAAGGCATCAGCATAAAACTGCCCAAGTTTGGCGGTGGTGGCAAAATTGATACGAAAGAGCTGGTGATCTTTACACGCCAGTTTGCGACCATGATTGACTCGGGCCTGCCTCTGGTCCAATGCCTTGATATTCTTTCCAGCCAGCAGGAGAACAAAACCTTCAAGGATATTCTTCTCAAGGTAAAAGAGAGTGTTGAAAGCGGTTCTACCTTTGCTGATGCGTTGGCCAAGCATCCCAAAGCCTTTGATGCGCTGTTCGTCAACCTGGTTGCGGCTGGTGAAATCGGCGGTATTCTCGATACAATTCTGAATCGTCTGGCCGCCTATATAGAAAAAGCGATGAAGCTGGAAAAACAGATCAAGGGTGCCATGGTCTACCCGATCACGATCATGTCAATTGCCGTTGTGGTCGTCGGCGTTATTCTGGTTTTCGTTATTCCTACCTTTGCCAAAATGTTTGTCGAGTTCGGTGGAGAGTTGCCTGCTCCGACTAAATTTGTCATTGCTCTCAGTAACTTCCTGATCAAATACATTGTTGTACTGATTGCCGGCTTCTATGGAGCGGTCTGGGCGATAAAAAAATACTATGCCACACCGGTTGGTCAGAAAAATATGGACCGGATGGCACTCAGGGCGCCGATTGCTGGACCGCTGATCAGGAAAGTTGCCGTGGCAAAATTCACGCGTACACTCGGTACCATGGTCAGTTCCGGCGTACCGATCATGGATGGCCTTGAAATTGTTGCCAAGACGGCCGGCAACAAGATCGTCGAGGAGGCGATCTATTCGGTACGGCAGGCGATCTCCGAAGGTAAAACCATGGCGGAGCCGCTGGCTGCCTCTGGTGTCTTTCCGCCAATGGTTGTGCAGATGATCGCGGTCGGTGAGGCGACCGGTGCCATGGATACCATGTTGAACAAGATTGCCGACTTTTACGATGATGAGGTTGATGATGCTGTCGGTGCCATGACAGCCATGATGGAGCCTCTGTTGATGGTCTTTTTGGGAACAACCGTTGGCGGTCTGGTTATTGCGATGTACCTTCCGATCTTCAAGCTGGCTGGTGCAGTCGGCGGCTGATCATGGCAGGTGAACGAAGACTCAGAATCTTCATTAATGCCAGAATTATCGTTTCATTTCTCTTTCTGGTATCAACACTGCTGTTAAAATATCAAAACGCCCCTATTGATTTCGGGCGTTTTCAGTCTGGTGTTATCAGGCTGATGCTTTTTTCCTGCGTTTTTTCAATTGCCTCGTTGTGCGCCCTCAAGCTGAAGCGTTTTACCAACTTCCTGACCTACCTCCAGGTTATCTGGGACCTCCTGTTTGTCACCGTACTGCTGCTCTTTACCGGCGGCATCCTCAGCCCCTACTCATTTCTGTACCTGCTCTCGATCATGGTCTCCGGAATGCTGCTTGGACAGCGGGAGGCTCTGTATACCGCCTCACTATGCGGTATTTTGTATGGTGCCATGCTCGATTTTCAATATTTCGGGTATCTGGGATTTATCGGCTTAAGTCAGGAGGATGCCCAGAATGTCGGCGCTTCACGTCTTTTTTATACTATTTTTCTTAATTTTGTCGGATTCGGCCTGACCGCTTTTATCACAGGTTATCTCTCCGAGCGTGCCCGGGAGAGCGAGGCAGCCCTTCAACAGACATCGGTCGACTATCATGAACTCGAACAGCTGAATACCATGATCGTGGCCCACAGCGAGAGCGGTCTTATCACCACCACCACAAGCGGAAGAATCAGGGTGTTTAATCCGTATGCCGAGTCACTGGTGGGCGTCAGTCAGTCGGTCGTCTACGATCAGCCGATTGAGACGATCTTCCCGCAGCTGTCTGGATGGTTACAACTTCCGGATGACTCCAGTGCCAGAGAATTTTGCTACAGCACGCCAACAGGAGCGGAAATGGTGGTCGGCTATCGCGTCGCTCCATTTGATGACGGGCAGGGACACCAGGCGGGCTATATCCTGAACTTCCGGGATATTACGGCAATTCGCCGCATGGAGGAAGCGCTCAAACGAGCTGATCAGCTGGCTGCATTGGGCGAGGTCTCGGCACGCATGGCCCATGAAATCCGTAATCCGCTGGCCGCTTTGAGCGGGTCGGTTCAGCTGCTTGCCGCTCGCGGTGATCTGGTGGATGGTGATCTGCGGTTGATGAACATCATCACCCGCGAAGCTGACCGTTTGAATCAGCTGATAACCGAATTTCTTGAATATGCCCGTCCGCACACACCCAATCGTGAACAGGTTAATGTTCACAGTGAAACGAGAGATATAATTCTGTTGTTAGCTGCCGATCCCCGCTTTAAGCATATTTCCATCATCAATGTTGTCCCGCCTGATACCGTGGTCCGGGTCGATCCGGGCCAGTTACGCCAGGTCATGCTTAATCTGCTGCATAATGCTGCTGAAGCCATGACTTTCGGTGGAAACATACAGATTGATGCGGAACTGCTGACCTATGGCGAGCCGGGCAGTTTGAAAACTGCCGGCGTGCGAATCAGCGTTACCGACAACGGCCCCGGTATTTCTTCTGAGGCGCTGCAGCATCTCTTTGAGCCGTTCTGGACCTCAAAAGCACATGGTACCGGTCTCGGGCTGGCGATCAGCTATCGTATCATTGAAGCCCACGGCGGCATGTTGACGGCCGAAACACCCGCTACCGGCGGTTGCCGATTGATTATTCATCTCCCGAACGTGTAAATCGTGGCAATTCCCTTTACCTACAGTCTTCGCAATCTGACTATGAGAAAATTAACCACTTTTCTCACCGCTGCCGGCATGGCGCTGGTCGTGTTTGTTTTTGCGTCAATCCTGATGCTCTCGGCCGGTTTGGAAAAAACACTGATTGAGACCGGATCCGACGATAATGTCATTATTACCCGGGCATCAGCAAATTCCGAAGTACAGAGCGGGATTGAACGGTTGCAGGGTGCTATTATTGAGAGTCTTCCCGAAATTGCGACCGGCAGTTCGGCGGAACCGCTCCTGGCTAAAGAGCTGGTTGTTCTGATAAGTCTTCCCAAACGAGGCAGTGCAAAACCTGCCAATGTTGTCATACGCGGTATTCAGCCCACTTCGTTACTGCTTCGACCGCAGATAAAACTGATGGAAGGGCGTATGCCACGTTCCGGTTCCTCAGAGATCATGGCCGGAAGTAGTATCGCCGAGCGTTTTACCGGCGGAGGCATTGGTGAAACGCTTCACTTTGGCATGAGAGACTGGACGGTAGTCGGAATCTTTAATGCCGGAGCGACCGGCTTCAGTTCGGAAATATGGGGGGATGCCACCCAGTTAATGCAGGCATTCCGGCGTCCGGTTCATTCTTCGATTACCTTCAGGTTGCGTAACAGCTCTGAATTTGAAGCCGTTAAAGCCAGACTGAATGCCGACCCGCGTCTGACGGTGGATGTCCGTCGTGAAACGCGCTATTACAGGGATCAATCTGAAGTTATGGCCAAATTTCTGCGCATTCTGGGTATCTCGCTGACAGCAATATTTTCGGTCGGAGCCATAATCGGGGCCTTGATTACCATGTATGCCGCAGTAGCAAACCGGGTTGCAGAGATTGGAACGTTGCGGGCCCTGGGATTTCGAAGCTCCAGCATTCTGACCGCTTTTCTGATGGAAGCCTTGTTGCTGGGTTTACTGGGTGGGGTCACCGGTTTGATCGGTGCATCATTCATGCAGCTGATTACGATTTCAACCATGAATTGGCAGACCTTTTCCGAGTTGGCCTTCGCATTCACGCTGACGCCGGAAATTATCGTTAAATCGTTAATTTTTTCAATGCTGATGGGACTGATCGGCGGCGTTACCCCCGCAATCAGGGCCAGCAGATTGAAAATTGTTGATGCGTTGCGGGAACACTGAATCCTATCCTTCGCAGTTATTTTGTCCGGGAATGCAAGTTGCACTCTCTACTGTAACAAAGGTTACCAGTTGGAAGAATTCTGATATTGAATGATTGGGCCCTGCCTGCAGGTTTGGAAACTCTTTGAACTTCACGTTTTGATCCGGATCCCAGGTCATGCGTTACTTCATCATGATCTTATTGCAATCAAGGTCATTGGATTGATGCGGAGTTTTTATCTCATCAGGGTGGCCGATGCTGATAATCGAGACAACTCTGAACTTTTCCGGAAGGTCGAGCAGTTCTTTAATGTACTCCTCTGCGGATTTCTGCGAGTCGTGTGCACGTTTGCGGATCTGAATCCAGCAACTTCCCAATCCCAACGATTCGGCTGTTACCTGAAGCAGAATTGATGCTATGGCGCAATCTTCTACCCAAACGTCGGATTTTGTAGTGTCTGCGCACACGACGATGCCAAGTGGGGCTCCTTTCAGAAACGCGGAGCCATGTTCCTTCGCCTGCGATAGTTTTTCGAGCAGTTCGCGGTTTTCAACCACGACAAAATTCCCCGGCTTGTTATTTCGCGAAGATGGTGCGAGGAGAAGTGACTCAATCAGGATATCGAGAGATTTCTGATCGACAGAAGTGGTCAGGTATTTCCTTATGCTGCGGCGTTTACGAAGAAGTTCAATCATAGCGTTTTCCTTTTTGTGAGTACTGACAAAGTACTCTTAATGGAATCAGCTGTGTTGTCAAATAAAAAGTTCTGTAACTATTTCAGCACAGATTTTAAAAAGCTTGTCATTCCCGAGGGTTTAATCGGGAATCCAGACTTTGACTTCGTGGATCCCCGATAGAATCACTCGGGGATGACAGGCTTTTTTGCTCGTATTTTGAAAATGTCGAGTAGACCGGCTTCTCCCAATGCAATACTCTGATTCATGTTTACGTTGCCGCCTGATTTCGCAGAGGATGTCGCACTATTTGAGCATTTGCCGTCTCCCAAAGCTCTGCCGTCTTCAGCGTTCTGGCCTTCTTCAGCCATAGCTACAAATCGTTACGATATTTAATCAGCAGATAGAATCCACCGACGCCACCCGCCCCCATGAGCAGGTCTCGAAACCAGGGGACCGGAAGATCAAGCATGGAATAGATAATCGGGTCCAGCAGAGCTGAAGTCAATAAACCTACAGCCCCCCATGTCAGTAATTTCTTCACTCGGTTTTACCTTGTATCAGCATCACCTGAGCTATGTTACTGACTCGTTCATAATCTTCCGGAGTGTCCATATCGATCACTATCCCGGGATCATCAACCGCAACTTCATAGTCACGGGTGGAATGACGGCGCACCAGATCCCGAAGTGTCATACCTGCGCGCAGCTCGTCAAGGATTGTTCGGGGAAAAAGTAGCGGATGTCCCCGTTTGCCCTGTTGGCAAGGGACAATGATGCGGTCGGGGTAGAGTGTGTGGCTCTCTGCTAACAAAATGATCGTGGCGGGGTCCACCAGAGGAGTGTCACACAGGAAAATAATAATACCGCTGTATCCGGATCTCAGAGATTCGCGCCCGGCCCGAATAGACGAGGCCATATCTGCGTCAGACTCCTGATTTACCGTAACGTGAGCGGAATAAGTCTTTGCAGCAGCAGCCACATCGTGGCCATCGTCCGAAACAACGACGACTATTTCATTAACGCCACCAGACTGAAGCGTGTCAACGCAACGACCAAGTACCGTCGAGGTACCTAACGGCAGAAGCTGCTTGCAGCTCCCCATACGACGCGATTTACCTGCTGCAAGCAGAATGGCGGCAACGGTGCTGCTCATGTGTGTCTCTGAAGCTTGATCAACTGGGCGACAATACTGACGGCAATCTCTTCCGGGGTTTGCCCTCCTATATCAAGACCGACCGGCGTCACGACCCGTTTGCGTTGGGCAGCAGAAAAGCCCTCTTCTTCCAGAGCTGTAAACAGCACTTCACCTTTGCGCCGGCTTCCGAGCAGACCGATGAATCCTGCTTCTGTCGCCAGACATCCCCGCACTGCATCAAAGTCGTGAAGGTGTCCCGGAGTGGCAATGACAATGTAACTCTTGCTCGTCACGGTCAGCTGATGTAATGCAACTGCAATCGGGCTGCAATGAATCTCATCGGCACCCGGGAGCAGTGCAGCTGTAGCGCAGTCAGGTCGATGATCCACCACGACCACCCGGAAGCCACAGCCATGAGCCAGACTCGTTACGGCCCTGCCGACATGGCCGGCACCGAACATGACCAACTCTGGACGTCCTCCGTGTGGTTCTATAAAGACCGACATGCTACCGCCACAGGCAAACCCGTGCTCCTCGGTCAAAACATACTCAAGAATCCTAGTCTCGCCTACTGACAGAGCTTTCAGCGCAGCCTCGATGGTTTCAGTTTCTACCCGTCCACCACCCACTGACCCCAGTAAACTGCCATCGCCGCGAACCAGCAGCTTTGCTCCTGATTTACGGGGCGAAGAACCGCTATGGGTAATAACGGTTGCCAACGCATACGGTTTGCCACTGCGGGTAAGCCGGACTATTTCCTCGTGTAATTCAAGTTCTGTCATATCAATTCCTTAAAAATCAACCCGGCATCACAAGCGGTACTACGCTTGCTTGAGCGCAGTTTTTATCTTGTCCGGCGTCATCGGTAAGCTTCGAATTCTGGCTCCTGAAAGAGCAAAGAGTGCGTTAGCCACAGCCGGGGCTATCGGCGGTACACCTGGTTCACCGACTCCGCCCGGAGCTTCGTTACTGGCAACAATATGCACCTCTATCTGTGGCGATGCGGATAAGCGTACCAGTGAATAGGTGTCAAAATTACCCTGCTCGACCCGGCCGTCTTTGAGGGTGATTGCTCCGTAAAGAGCGGCAGAAAGTCCGAAAATTATGCCGGATTCCATCTGAGCCTTGATAATATCCGGGTTGACAATGCGCCCGCAATCGACAGCGCAGACGACCCGGTGCACCTTGATGGCACTCTTTTTATCCAGCGAAACCTCTGCAACCTGGGCAATAAAGCTGCCGAAGGATTCATGCACGGCAATTCCGAGTGCTCTGCCTTTCGGGAGCGGTTTGCCCCAACCGGCCTTTTCTGCGGCAATTTTAAGTACATTCAGGTTACGCGGATGTTTGGCCAGGAGCGTCTGGCGATACTGACAGGGATCTTTTCCCGCTTTATGTGCCAGTTCGTCCAGAAAGCTTTCCATGACAAACGCGGTGTGAGAGTGGCCGACTGACCGCCACCAGAGCACCGGGACACCGTTTGTAGGGCTGTGCAGCTCTACCCGCAGGTTGGGAATGTCATAGGGGGTGTCGGAGGCACCTTCAACGGACGTGTGATCAATTCCGTTCTTGACCATGACCGGCTCAAAAGCGGTTCCTGCAATAATCGACTGGCCGACAATTCGGTGATACCATGCCAGGGGATAACCCTTTTTGTCCAGGCATGCCTCCACGCGGTTGTACCACATGGGGCGATAATATCCGGCTCGCATATCGTCTTCACGCGTGCGAATCACCTTCACCGGCTGACCGATAGCTTTGGCGACCTGGACCGCTTCAATGACAAAGTCCGAACCGGTGCAGGCCCTGCGGCCAAAGCCGCCCCCAAGGAACGTCGTTTCAAAATCAACCTGCTCCGGCTTCAACCCGGCCACTTTTGCAGCAGCAGCGCGGTCAACCGTCTGAAACTGACTGCCGGTCCGAATCAGGCAATGTTCTTTCTTAAGGTCTACAAAACAGTTTAACGGTTCCATCGGCGCGTGGGCTAGATAGGGCATTTCAAAGATAGCTTCAATTTTATCAGTACTTTTAGCCAACAGAGCTTCTGCTGTGCCATCTGAGCGGGCGATCAGGCCGGGAGTAGCGGCCAGTCGGGCATATTCTTCATGCATGGCTGCGGTAGAGATTGATGCCCATTTTCCATCTTCCCAGGAGATTTCCAACAGTTCGCGACCCTTCATCGCCTGCCAGAAACTGTCTGCTGCCACAGCAACACCGGCATCCACGGCAACGACGCTCCGTACTCCCGGATATGCCAAAGTCTTGTCTGCATTGAAGCGAACCACCTTTCCGCCAAACACCGGTGGACGGGCAATAACGGCAGTCAACATGCCTGGTGCAGTCACATCAATCCCGAAAATGGCCGTGCCGTTAATTTTGGCTGGACTATCAAGACGCTTGGTCGATGAACCGAGCAGGTTTTTTTTGCCGCTTTTTAGCTTCGGATTCTTTGGAACCGGTAGTTTTGCTGCCGTATCCACCAATGCACCAAAAGTAAGACGGACTCCGGATGGACTTATCACACTTCCGTTTTCGGCGCGGCACGTTGACGGTTCAACCTGCCACATCTGTGCGGCCGCTCTCACCAGCATTTCACGTGCCGCTGCACCGGCCAAAGACAAACGCTCCCACTCAGAACGGACACTGGAACTTCCACCGGTAACCATCAGCGGCCCGAACTGGGCGTGATTATATTCCGGTGCTACCGGCGATGCAATAAAAGTAACGTTCTGCCAGTTGCAGCACAGTTCTTCGGCAACCAGCATGGGGAGTGAGGTATACACCCCTTGTCCCATTTCTGATTTATTAACGATAACGGTCACGCTCTCATCCGTCCCGATGCGCAGGAATGCATTGGGTGCAAAGACATTGTCAGAAGCGGCCAGTGCATCCCGTTGCCCAAGAGGCAGGTGGCAGGCCAGTACGAGCCCACCACTCAGGAGCGCACTCGTTTTGATGAACTGTCGACGGGTCATCACGGTTTTCTTGCTCATGTCGGTTTCCTCACTTTGGCTTTTTTTACGCCGCTGGCAGTATGTATCGCCCGTCGGATACGATCATAGGTTCCGCAGCGGCACAGGTTGCCGCTCATGGCTCGATCAATATCAGTATCTCCCGGCTTCGGGATCTGCGTCAGAAGTGCCACTGCAGACAGTATCTGGCCCGGTTGACAGTAGCCGCACTGCGATACTTCCTGCGCAAGCCAGGCCTGCTTGACCGGATGATCATCGGGAATCCCCTCAATGGTAATGACAGCTTTACCCTGCACTTCTCCCACCGGTGTTACACAGGAACGAAGCGGAACCCCGTCAACCAGCACCGTACAGGCGCCACACAGCCCTTCGCCGCAACCATATTTCGTTCCGGTAAGCTGAAAATGATCCCGCAATACCCACAGAAGCGGAGTATCTGCTGCAACGTCTGTCTGTAAACTTGTGCCGTTTACCTTTAAAGTTACCATGGTTAATTTTTCCTCCTGTGTGGATCGCATGTGTGCGACGGTGTGACGTAAGCGGATGATAACAAAACCTATCACGAACAAAACGGATTCATGCTCACCATAATAAAAAAAGCTCTCTCATGCAGTATTTATTTTTATGGCGCTGACTTCTGCCGCGATTGTTCCGTTTCTGGCGGTGGTAAATTGCTCAGCGTGAATAGGACTTTTGGTTCGTTTGTGATAAACCATCACGAACGGAGGAAAGTCCATGCGAAAGAAATGTCACAACTACACCCCAGAAGAGAAGGTTTTCATTTTACGGCGTCATTTGGTCGAGCATACGAAGGGATCAGTGTCGCCGTACGCACGTGTAATTAACGGGACGGAAACGCACAAAACCTGACCCGGAATGCAGCAAAAACGTTATAGTATATAAAACTTGTAGGTATTGTATAAAATAAACTTGACAGCAGAATCACTCTTTTGTTAGGGTACACGAAATTCGAGCTGACCAGAAAAACTGGAGGCCGGGCAGGAATGGGTTGTTATGACCATTATTGCCCGGCTTTTTTGTATTCTACCTCCAAGGAGATCGCGATGATTAAGGAATGTGTACGTAGAGGGTTGGTTGCTGTGGCTGCTATGATTTTGTCTTTTACCGCAGCAGGCGCGCAGGAACTTCATTACAAGGGCTTTTCGCGGGGTAGTGCGCTGATTACGGTTCAGGAGTTGAAACAGCTGATCGACGCGAAGGATCCGAAGCTGGTGGTTCTGGCCTCAGAGAATAATGTTGAATATTTTCTGGGACATATTCCCGGCTCCCACCAGATTGACCGCCCGGCGATAGAAGCGCCGGCTGCCAGTCAGGGGGGTATTACTGGAAATATCGTCTCTGCAGCCGATTTTACGAGACTGGCACAACGCCTCGGCATTGATCAGGATTCAAAAATCGTGGTCTACGATTCGCAGTATGATGCCACCCGACTCTGGTGGGCTCTGACCTATTACGGCAAAGCGAATGTGCGTGTACTGGATGGCGGTATCAAGGCCTGGAGAAGCGCCGGATATACGGTCGACCTGCTGGCACCGCCGCTGCCGATCCGAAACGGAACATTTGTCGCCAAAGTGGCCGTGCCATCACTGCGAGTGGATACTTCTGACATTATCGCTGTTCAAAAAAATCATCTCGGTCAGATCTGGGACAACCGCAGCATCAAGGAGTTTACCGGCGAGGAGCTGAAAAAAGGGGCGAGCCGACCCGGTCGTATTCCGGGCAGCCTGCACAACGACTGGGCCCAGTTCAAGACCAAGGAAAATAAGGCCGAATGGCGCAGTGCCAATGAAATCAAGGCTCTGATCAGCACGCTGGGGTATGAAAAGAACAAGGATCACTACTTCTACTGCCAGTCCGGTGTGCGCTCTACACAGGCATTATTTGCTCTGTATCTGACAGGCTGGCCACTCGAAAAAATTCACAATTATGATAGCTCCTGGATCGGCTGGTCACGCGATACGAACCTGCCGCTGGAATCAGGGATCGTATCAGGTGCTTCAACGAAGCTGGTCAAGTAAGGCGACGAAACGCAGGAGGAGAAACTATGAGTATCGTACTGGTTGGCGGCATGGATCGTCTGCATGATGAGTACCGGATGGAAGCGAAGCGACAGGGGGTGGATATTCAGATATTCAGCCAGGACCAGCAGAGCATGTGCTCCAAGATCAGAAAATCAGAGGGAGTCGTGATCTTTACCAACAAGGTCTCACATCAGGCACGTAACAGGGCGGTAAGTACCGCCAAGCTCGAAGGGATACCGGTTTTCATGCACCACTCCTGCGGTGTCTGCAGTCTGCGCGAATGCCTGCAATGCCTGGAAGTTATCGGGCGCAAGACCGATAAACACATGCTACCAGGTGGACCATCATTTCTGAAACACGAGAAGCAGGGCAGGAGAGAACTATGAGCACCACTGTGACCGGAAGGGCTTACACATCGACGTTGGAAGAGGTCGCTGCGCGCTACCCTGATGTACCGCGCCTGATCATACTCAAAACCGATGTGCAGCGGCGTGGGGTTTTCTACAGCGATGCGGCGGTCACTCTGCTGGACGAACGCCTGCACCAGACCACCGGAACCCATATCTTTGGCACGCGTGACGGCATGTTGAAACTGCGACCGGAATCGCTGCTCTTGCGGGATGGCTCCTCGATTATCCCGATCGTTTGCGTCTCGGTATTGAAACCGACCGGAACGGCCGTCTGATCTGCTCTGACGGCACCGTTAACAAAACCCTCTTTGCGATCGGCCCGCTGCGAATACCAGAGCTTTTTGAATCCATCGCAATGCCGGAAATCAGAGTACAGGCTTCAGATCTTGCCCAGTTGCTGACAGCTTGATTACTGCAATCACTATTTAATTAATGCAAAATCAATAGATATTATCACTAGTGGCCGGAATAATTTCAGAATAATTTCAGTTGTTTAGGTTTTGCAGTAGTGCTGTTTTTGTAATCACTGAATGTAAGTAGCTGGTTTAGCTCAGTTCTTTCAAAAACTGACACGC
>Ga0172367_10002253_pt1 | contig 26655 bp, 15 predicted proteins | sample Lak10m_FD_114542 | JGI IMG/M metagenome (GOLD analysis project Ga0172367, IMG submission 114542) | Freshwater microbial communities from Kabuno Bay, South-Kivu, Congo - kab_022012_10m | ecosystem: Environmental > Aquatic > Freshwater > Lake | place: Democratic Republic of the Congo: South-Kivu...
AGCCCCCGGCTGGGCCTGAAGGCTGTTGCGTGCGTGGCGGCGTGTGGCCTCTTCGCTGCTTCCGCTCTGGCGGCCCCCGCGGACCCGGTGCCTGGCTTCACGCCTGGCCTGCGCATGGTGGCCTTGGATCCTGTGGATGGCCTGAAGCAGACGGAGCTGGACCTGAGCCTGGCATGCGCCGGCGTGGTGGGCGAACAAGCGGTGCTGCGCGTGGGCACCCGGGGCGTGTGGACGCGTGACGCGCTGTTGGCGGTGGAGGGCCGTCACGGCGCAAAGGCGGCACGCCTGCTGCTGAAGGGCGATCACGACATGGAGCGCCAGGTGTGGGAGAATGGCCGGTGGTCCACGCTGGAGCGGGTGCGTCCTCAGGTGCGCCGAGCTCCCGGTTCCACTGTGATGGAGGTGTGGCTGCCGGCGGAGTGGGTGGAGTGGACGGCCCTGGTGGCCCTACAGGCGCCGCTGGAGCTCAGCACCCACGCCGGTTCCGTGGACCGTGCGGCGGCGGACCGCGTGTCCGGCGCGGTGGCGGGCGAGCGCGTCAGCCACCAGGTGGCCTTCGTGCACCACGGCAACCAGGGCCTCACCTGGACGGATGTGCTGTGGGGCAACGAGACCGGCGCCCACGAGCAGCACTGGGCGGACTACCTCAACACGGGCAGCGCGCACAACGGTTTCGACGAGATCCTCGGCCTGCACGATGTGCTCAATGTCCCTGCCAACTTCCATGTGTCCGGGCCCTTGCAGACGGCGGCGGAGTGGTACTACCCCACTGGCGCGGTGGAGGGCTGGAACGCCTGGCTGTCACGGGGTGTCACCGAGGGCTGGGCCGGCATGCTCACCAGCGCCTACGCCCAGCACATCATGCCCTTCGTGCAGGACACCATGAACGACTGGGCCGTGCACACCCACGCCCAGATGACGGCCTGGCGCTACGGCTACACGCCCCATGTGGCCTGGGTGCCCGAGCGCGTGTGGGTGAGCCCAGCGGACAACGATGGCAACGGCACGGACACTTCGCCCCATGTGGTGGACTGGATCGGCGACGACTGGCTGCCCCACGGCGTGTGGGGCGTGCTGCTGGACCAGGAAGAGCACTGCGACTACCAGAACAACTGGGCCAACGACCGCCACATCTACACCATCACCGTGCCCGGCCAGGGTGATCTGCAGGTCATTCCCATCAACGGCTCTTTCACCGGCGCCTGCCACTGGGACGCGGGCAACGCCTGGAACATGATCCTCGATTCCTCGGCGGACGAGCTGCTGGTCTACGGCACGGACTGGGAAGTGGTGGCCGAGGTGGCGGGCTTCGGCGAGCAGTTCCCCAGCGCGCTGAACAACATGATCTGGCTGGTGCAGCAGATCGCCGGCGCGGCGGGCACCGTGTCCGCCGTGAAGCTGGACAACGCCCTGGGCGGCTTCAGCGGCGGCCCCATCAACCTGCAGAACGGCACTTACGGCCTGCTGGGCGGCCGCGGCGGATACGGCAGCGACTGGCTCAGTTCCGGCACGCACAATTCCTGGTACGGCCACTTTGCGGGCAGCGCCAGCCGCAGCGACCAGCACCAGCCCCAGTGGAACTACGGGCAGACCTGGGACAGCGCCTGGAGCTGGGTGATGGGCAGCCCGGACAACGATCTGTCCACGCTGGCCTGGTATGTGTTGATGACCAACCTCTATGAAACGGGCTGGCACGACGGCTCCGAGGTGAGCGGCTGGATCCACCGCTACGCTTCCCACATCAAGAATGCCCGCGTCTACGCCGAGGCAGGGCGCTGGCAGGGGGGTCAGGCCTGGCTGGGCACAGGCGCCCAATTGGCGGATGTGGACGCCGACGGCGTGGAGGAGCTGGTGCTCTTCAGCGATCGCGTGCTGGCGGTTTTCGAATCCGCCGGTGGCCGCGCACCGTGGATCTTCGCCAAGGATTCCACCGACGCCGTGAGCCTGGTGGGATCCTGCAGCGCTTACTGGGTGGACACGGAGGGCGACTTCAACGACGGCTCTTCCAACAACCATGTGGCGGCTTTCAGCGATGTGAGCCCGAACACGGAGCACGCCCTCTACGCCATGGCCGTGGACAGCGTGGGCGCGAATTTCGCCCGCGTGCGCCTCAGCCACGAGTCGGGCCTGGTGAAGACCTTCACGCTGCAGAGCGGCCAGCCCACCATCATCTGCGACTACGACACCCCCAGCGAGACCTGGGTGAAACACGGATTCACCCCGGACTACCTGGATCTTTTGTGGAACGCGCGCACCACGCGCCTGTGGGATCCCCTCGCCGCGTGGCCGCAGAGCGACTGGATGGGCCAGCGCAACACCACCACGGGATGGACGGCGGCACTGGTGCTGGGCAATGGCGGCGCCCTGCACGCTTCGGACTTCCAGGGCACTTTGGTGAAGGGTGATGAAATCAGGGGCAGCGGGCGTTTCCGTTACCTCTTCTACGCCGGGCGCAGCACCGCGCCCAACGCCCAGGGCGATGTGACGGAGTTGACGGCGCTGGCGGCCACGGATCTGGATGTGAAGGGTCCGCAGCTGCTGTCCACGGCGGCCTTCATCGCCCCCAACATCGCCGTGCTGGACTTCAACGAGGCGGTGGACGAGGCCAGCGCGGAACTGCCGGCCCATTGGCAGTTGAGCGGCTTCCCCGCAGGGGTCTCCATCATAAGCGCCGAGCGCCAGGCCATCACGCGCCGGGTCTACCTGCGTCTCACAGGCTTGAGCGGCGGCGTGGGTGGCAGCATCCGCGCCACGGGGGTGGAAGACCTGGCGGGCAATGTGGTGGATCCCGCCGCCGACACGGCTTCCTTCACCGTGCCCAACGGCACCACGCCCCACAGCGTGCTGGTGGATGGCTCCGGGGATTTCATTCCGGCCACGGAGCTGATGGAGGCCCGCTCGGACAGCCTCTTCCTCACCTGGGACGCCCAGGCCCTTTATGTGGGCTGGCACGGCCGGGCACTGTCACTGGGCGACTTCTTCCTCAGCATCGACACGGATCTGGTGGCCGGCAGCGGCGCTGCCCGCGATTCCTGGAGCCGCGTGGGCTTCAGCACCGCCCATCGCCCCGAGTTTTGCATTGCGGTGGAGGGCGGCGGCAACAGCATGCAAATCAATGCGTGGAATGGAAGCGCCTGGACCTACCGCCAATACGGCGCCCACACGGGCATCAGCTACGAGGGCTGGACGGGCAACACGCTTACCGAGTTGCGCCTTCCCTGGAGTGAGATCGGCAATCCCACGGGCCTGGCCCTGTGTGCCCACTTCACGCAGGAGAACAACCTCGTCACGGCGGTGGCCTGGCCCCTGGCCAACCCCACGGGCACCAATGTCACGCTCACTTCCTGGTGGACCTTCGCCCAGCCGCCCCTGGCGGGCCCCATGCCCTTCATGGGCGTGGCGCCCAACAATCCGGTGGTGGTGGCGCCCGCGGCACCTGTGGTGGCGGTGTCCGTGCAGCCGGACGGTCAGCTGCTGCTCAGCTGGCCAGCCGTGCCCGGCGCCTTGAGCTACCGCATCCACCAGCTCGTCAACCCCTGGGATGCGCCGTCGGGCACGCCTCTGGTGGAGACGGGAGACACGACCATTTCCCTGCCGATCTCAGGACTCCGCGGCTTGTTCGTGGTGACGGCGGTCGGCGCAGGCTTATGATTCACCCACAATTCAAGAGGTGTCCAATGAAATTCGTTCGTCTTGCGGCCGTGGCCGCCTTGCTGGTCGTGTTGGCCCAGCCGGCGGCGGCCCTGGTGGAGCAGAGCTTCCTGCAATGGCAGGAGAACGGCGACACGGTGCCCAACAGCAATCCCGTGCGTGTCTACGCCCGCGTGCTGAAGACCGGCTGCACCGGCATGTGCGACAGCACCGAGTGCGCCGACCTGACGGAGACCTTCTACTACCGCGCCCAGGGTCAGAGCACCTACACCGCCCTGCCCATGGCCCTGAACATCGGCGACTGCTACACGCCCATGGACGAGTACTTCGCCGACATCCCCGTCGCCGCCCTCACCGGTGACAGCGTCTTCTTCTACTGCGAGTTCGCCGACGGCGACGGCGCGGCCGAGTTCACCGCCCGTCCCGGCAGCCCCACGGGCACCTTCAACGCCGCCTCGCCGGCCTACTATCTGGTGCAGCAGGCCACCACGGAGAATTTCGTCCTGCATGTGACGGGTGACTTCCACTGCGTGACCCCCGACGGCCCCGGCCCCGGCATCTCCGGCTCCTTCAACGGCTGGAACTACCAGGCCATGACGCCGGCGGGCAACGGCATCTACACCTATGACATCGCATGGGCCGCTGGATCCGCCACCACCATCGAGTTCAAGTTCCGCAACGGCACAGCCTGGGAATCCCTGGCGGGCGGTCCCTTCGCCAACCGTGAGTACACCGTGGACATGGGCGCCCTTGAAGGCCCCTACGCCGGTGTGTGGAACGACCAGGAGATCTGCCCCTGCAACGAGCACGCCCTTGTGGCCCAGCAGCAGGTGGTCTTCTATGTGGACATGCGCAACCAGGATCCCGCCTCCTACGCGGGAGGCGTGTCCCTGCAGGGCAGCCGCGCCCCCCTGGACTGGAACGCCGGCGCGCGCCTCATGAACGACTTCAACCACGACGGCATCTACAACCTCACCGTCACCTTCCCCGTGGGCACGGTGAACACCAGCGAGTACAAGTTCACGCGCAGCAACGGCACGGTGTGGAGCTGGGAAGACACGCCCAACCGCTTCCTGTGCATGGCCGACAACGGCTTCCAGGTGCTCACGCCCGATTTGTGGAACAACTGGACGCCCCCCCTGGGCACCACGGTGGACATCAGCGTGGCCTTCGCCGTGAACATGGGCTGCATGAGCGGTGTGACCGGCGTGGCCGTGCAGGGCAGCGCCGCTCCCCTCGACTGGAACGGCGGCTCCAATGCGTTGACGGACGCCGATGCCGACGGTGTGTGGACGGGCACGGTGCTCTTCCCCGCCGGCACGGCCTTTGATGTGGAATACAAGTTCACCCACACCATGGACGGCACCACCTGGGAATGGGAGAATGCCATTGCCAACCGCACGCTGACCCTGGACGATGCCACCCCCGTGGTGACTCTGCCCGCCGTGGCCTGGGACGACTTCCTGTGCGCCCCGGCCCTGGACATCTCCTATGTGGGCGGCCAGGCCACCCTGAGCTGGAACGCCATTCCCCTGGCCACCGGCTACAATGTCTACAGCAGCACCAACGGCTATCCCGAGCTGACCCTGGAAGGCAGCACCACCGGCACCACCTACACCCTGCCGGCCACGGGCGCCAAGTATTTTGAAGTGCGCGCCGTCAAGTAGGCACGCCTGACAGCGAGTTTCTGGCCGGCTCCCCGCGGGGGGCCGGCTTTTTCTTGTGTGGGCAGGGCCCGCCTTTTCCTTGCCCACCCATCTTCCGCATGCTATGCTCCTGCGGCATCCGTGCACACAGCGGAACGCGGACCCCAACAGGAAAAGCACCATGCATCGACTCGCCATCTGCCTGATGGGCCTGGTCCCCTTTGTGGCCTCGGCCCAGGAGCACGCCGCCCTCAGCGCCTGGGGCGCTTTGGTGGTACCTGCTCCGCGCCTGATGCAAAACCTGCGCGCGGCGGCCTGCGGCGTGAGCCACGGCGTGGGCATCACCTCCGACAGCGTGCTGGTCACCTGGGGTGACAACGCCTGGGGGCAGGGCTTCATTCCCGGCGCTAACCGGCAGTGGGTGCAGGTGGCGGCGGGAGATGCCTTCACCGTGGGCTTGCGCGCCAATGGCACGGTGCTGGCGGTTGGGTGGAACACCCAGGGTCAGTGCCTGACACCGGAGCCAAACGAACACTTCACGGCCATCGCCGCCGGCCTGGGTCACGGTCTGGCCCTGCACGAGGACGGCACCGTGGCGGCCTGGGGCCAAAACAGCCTGGGGCAATGCGCGGTGCCGGATTCCCTGACAGGAGTGCGTGCCATCGCCACGGGCCATTACCACAGCCTTGTCCTGCTGAACGACGGCAGCGTGCGCGCATGGGGGGGCAATGGCCAGGGCCAGTGCCAGGTCCCCGACACGGCCATCGACGGCCTGGCCCTCGCAGGAGGAGAGTCCCACAGCCTCCTTTTGCGCCAGGACGGTTCCGTGCTGGCCTGGGGAGGAGATGCCCAGGGCCAGTGCCAGGTGCCGGATCCCAATCAGTCCTTTCAGGCGGTGGCGGCCGGTGCGCGCCACAACCTGGCTCTGCGGGAGGACGGCTCCGTCGTTGCCTGGGGTGACAACAGTTTTGGCCAGTGCACGCTTCCCGAAGAAGCCCACGACTGCGTGGCCATCGCCGCTGGAGGGAACTTCAGCCTGGCCCTGCGCGCGGACGGCACCTTGTTGCTGTGGGGCGACAACGCACGGGGGCAGTGCCTGCCCGGTGGCCTGGCCCAATACGCCCAGGCGGTGGACACCGGTGAGTACCACTCCCTTTTGCTGCGCGAGGACGGCAGCGTCACGGCGTGGGGCGACAACAGCTACGGCCAGTGCACACTGCCCGATCCAGGCGCGGCCTACACGGCCGTGTCCGCCGGTGGCAACCACAGCATCGCCACGCGGGCCAACGGAAGCCTGCAGGCCTGGGGCTGGAACTTCTTCCACCAGTGCGATGTGCCCTCACCCAATTCGGGCTGGATCTTCGCCGATGCGGGTACGGCGCACAGCGTGGGCTTGCGCGCCAACGGCACGGCGGCATGCTGGGGGCTGAACACGGCGGGGCAGTGCGACATCCCCGCGCCAAATTCCGGCTGGCAGGCGGTGCGCGCAGGAGGCTTGCACACCGTTGGGCTGCGCCAGGATGGTTCGCTGGCGGCCTGGGGCAACAACGAGTTCGGACAGTGCACGCTGCCCGAACCCAATGAGGGCTTCGTGGCCGTTGCTGTCGGGCCCTACCACGGCCTTGCTTTGCGGGCGGACAGTTCAGTGGTGGGCTGGGGCTGGAATGGCTGGCAACAGTGCCAGGTGCCCGAGCCCAACGAGGACTTCGTGGCCGTGGCCTGTGGCAGCATGCACAGCCTGGGCTTGAAGAGCGACGGGCGGGTGGTGGCGTGGGGCCATTTCCTCTATGGTCAGTGTCAGGTGCCCGAACCCAACGAGGGCTTCCTTGCCGTGGTTGGTGGGCAGACCTTCACCCTGGCGCTGCGGCGGGACGAAACGGGCCTGCCTTTTCTGCCACCCGGTGCCGGTGCCGCGCTGCCCGTCACGCCCCTGCTGGAGGCCTGGCCCAATCCTTTCAATCCCGCCACGCTCATCAGTTGGGAAACACGCGGAGCCGGACCTGTGACCCTGCGCCTGTACAATTTGGCCGGGCAGGAAGTGCGCCGCCTGGTGGATGGCCCCGTGGGCGCAGGAGGGCACCTCACCCGCCTGGATGGCGAAGGCCTTGCCAGTGGACTCTATCTCCTGGTGCTGGAGAGTGAGGAGGGCCGCGCCGTGCGGCGCCTCTCCCTGCTGCGCTGACTCTTCCATCAGCGCAAAGCTCTCTCACGCGAGCCTCCTCACTTCTTCATGGTGCAGCGGTTTTCGTACTCGCAAGAGTTCTTGCGTGCGAGCACGAGATCGCGTGCGAGCACGAGATCGCGGAAGAGTGCGCCTTTTGGGGTCAGGAACTCGAGGGAGCAAAGCCCTACCTTTTTTGCATGAACATGCCCGATCCCCTACTCGATCCCGCGGCCTATCTGGCGGCGGCCGGCCTGCAGCACCACCATCCGCGCGCCTGGCGCATGCCCGGCGGCGGCAGCGACCGCGTCATGACGCGTATGTGGCCCCGGCAGGACGATGAGCGCAGCCTGGTGCTGGTGCAGAATCCTCATCCCCAGAGCTTCGGCGGTCCGTTGAACGAGAACCACAGCTTCTGGTATGTGGGCGGCTTGCTGCAGGACGCCGGCGGCCACGGCCCGGCCCTGGTCCACGCCGACTTGCCCGCCCACTGGTATCTGGTGGAGGACCTGGGGGACGAACTGCTTCTTGCCATGGTGGAGCGCGAGGGGCGCGATGCCCCGGCGGTGGCCACCTGGATGGCCGAGGTGCTGGAGATCCTGCTGGATCTGCAAGTGCGCCTGCACACCGTGTTCGACCCCACCCGCGTGCACGCCCTGCCCTATGACTACGAGCTGATGACGGTGTGGGAGTCGGGCTACTTTCGCCAACGCTTCCTTGAAGGTCTGCTGGAACTGGAGTTCGACGCCGCCGCGCTGGACGCGGAGTTCGATGCGCTGGCGCGCCGCGTGGAGCGGAGCACGCGCTGGGGCGTGCTCTTCCGCGATTTCCAGTCCACCAATGTTTTGCGCACCGAGGGGCGCTGGCGCATCATCGACTTCCAGGGCGCGCGCATGGGCCCGCCCCAGTACGATGTGGCCTCCTTTGTCAATGATCCTTACCTGCACCTGGCCCCCGCCCTGCGCAAGCAGCTGGTGGAGGGCTACGCCCTGCGTCGGGAGGAACGCGGCGTGGAGGCGGCCGACACCTTCCTGGCCCTTTATCCGCTGGTGGCCGCCCATCGCATGATGCAGGCCCTGGGCGCCTACGGCCTGCTCAGCCGCGTGAAAGGCAAGTGGTGGTTCCTGCAGCATGTGCCGGCGGCGCTGGGGCACCTGCGTGAACTCCTCGAGGACGCTTGCTTCGCCACCTCTCCCGAGCTGCGTCGCGTGTGCGCCAAGGCGGCGGACGCGGTGGCGGGGGGCGCGCTGGAGCGGCTGCGGGAGCAGGACGCGTGAAGCGGGCGGTGTTCACCGGTGGAGGCACGGGCGGGCATGTCTACCCGGCGCTGGCGGTGGCCCAGACCCTGCTGGCGGATCCTTCGTGGCGCGGCCTCTACATCGGCACCCGGGGCCGCGCGGAGGAGCGCATCCTGCGCGGCCTCAAGGAGAGCGGCCAACTGGAGCTGCCCTTTCGTGCCGCACCCGCAGTGGGTTTTCCCGGCCTGCGCTCTCCCGGGCTGCCTCTCTTTCTGTTGAAGCTCACCCTGGGCGTGGCCCAGGCCGCCGGCCACCTGCTGCGCTTCCGCCCCCAGGTGGTGGTTGCCACGGGAGGCTATGCGGCGGCACCCACCGTCTTCGCCGCCGCCCTGTTGCGCAAACTGCGCCTGCTGCGCTGCGGCATCCTCATCCACGAGCAAAACGCAAGCGCGGGCCTGATGAACCGTCTTGCGGGCCGCGTGGCGGATGTGGTGGCCCTCACCTTTCCCGAGTCCGCCGGGCACCTGCCGGGCTGCCGCACCCTCACGGTGGGCTATCCCGTGCGCGCTGGGCTGGAGCAACTGCCCCAACGCACGGAGGCGTGCCGTGAGTTGGGACTGGACCCCGCCCGCCCCGTGCTCTTTGTTTTCGGCGGTTCCCAGGGCGCCCGCGCCATCAATGTGGCCCTCTACCGCATCCTGCCGGAATTGCTGCGCCAGGGCATCCAGGTGCTGCACGGCACCGGCATGTCCGCCGGCACGGCCTGGGACGCCACCGCCGAGCACGCGGAGCAGATGGGCCGCCTCTTCCGTGAGGCAGCGGATTGGTCGGAGCTGGCACCCCTCTACCACGCACGACCCTACTTCGATCGCATCCAGCTGGCCTACGCAGCCGCCGATCTGGTGTGTTGCAGGGCCGGTGCCGGCGCCATCTTCGAATTGCTGGCCATGGGTCGTCCCGCCCTGCTCATTCCCAAAATGGGCCTGCCGGGAGACCACCAGACGGCCAACGCGCGCAGCGCAGAGCGTGCGGGCGCGGCGGAGCTCCTGCTGGAGGAGCCCCTCGTGACCCAGGCCGGCATCGAGGCCGGGGTGCGCCCCGAGCGTCTGCTGGAGGCCCTGCTTGTTCTGATGCGGGATGAGGCGCGACGGGGTGCGCTGTCCAGTCGGGCCAGTTCCGGCTTCCACGCCGATGCCCGCCATCGTCTGGGCGAACTGGCGGCGGAATTGGCGCAGGGCCGTCTTCCCGCCCGCTCCGATCAGCTTGAACCCTTTCCGGGAGCCACCCTGGAGCGCCTGGGCACCGAGCAATTGCTGCAGAAACTTCCCCGCATGAGCGACCCCCACGACCTGCGCTATGTGGAGTATCGCTGCCTTTCGGCCCTGTGCAGCCCAGCCTGGCTGGAGCGCAACGCCGGCATCAAGCTTGCCGCCCGCCTCAAACTCGAGGCCGCCCTGCCTCTTCTGCTGCGGCTGGCCCAGGACCAGGCCGCGCCGGGGCTGTTGCCCAGGCTGCTGGGGGAGAAGCGCCGCCAGAACGGTTTCATCCGCCGCAATCTTCTTCAGGCCCTGGCCGAACTGAAGGCCACGCCGGAGGTGTTCGGCGTGCTGCGCGCCGCGCTGGACGATCCCTACTGGGAGGCCCGCGTGGCGGCCATCCACAGTCTGGCTTCGCTGGGCGACACTGCGGACGAAGCCCTGGCCCGCCGCATGGGCCACTTCCGCGCCAAGGGGAATTTCGAGGAAGCGCAGGCCGTGGCGGCGTGGTGGGCCGCCTGCATGCCCGCCGCCTCCTGGCGCGAGTGGATTCTGCCCTTGTCGCGCCACGCCAATTGCCGCGTGCGCGAGGCGGCCATCCGCGCACTGGAGATCCGCGTGCGGGCCGGCGAACTGCAGGTGGCGGAACTGAAGAGTGATTTGGACGGCTTCCTGCTCACCAGCACCCACTTCCGGCCGCGCTTCCCCCTCAAGCAGGCCATGCGCGCCCTGGCCGGCCAGCGGGCCGAGGAGGAGTCATGCTGATCTGGCTGGCGGATCTGCTGCGCGACGAACTGGGCGGTCCAGGTTTCCTGCGCCTGGTGCACTACCTCACCTTCCGGGCCGTGATGGCCGCGCTAACGAGTTTCCTGGTCAGCCTGCTCATCGGGCGCCGGGTGATTCTCTTCCTTCACCAGCGCCGTATCCGCGATGTGGTGGAGGACTACGGCGTCATTGATGTCTCCAACAAGCGCGGCACCCCCACCATGGGTGGCCTGATGATCATCCTGGCCATGTTGGGCGGCTATGTGCTGTGGCTCAGCCCGGCCAGTCCCTTCGCGTGGGCGGGAATCACGGCGCTGCTGTGGTTCGGCGGAGTGGGCATGCTGGATGACTGGGGCAAACTCAAGGGCGGCAGCGGAAAGCACGGACTCTCCCAGGTAGCCAAGCTCGCCCTGCAGGGGGCTTACGGCGTGGCCTTCGGCATCTGGCTCTTCTCCTCCGCCTCGCCCCTGCCTGAATCCCTTCGCAGCCAACTCATGCTCCCCTTCGTGAAGGGTCCCGTGCTGGATCTGGGCTGGCTGGCCGTGCCCTGGGTGACCTTGGTCTTCCTCAGCGTGTCCAACAGCGTGAACTTCGCCGACGGCATGGACGGCCTTGCGGTGGTGCCCGCCTCCATCTCTTTCATGGTCTACGCCATTTTCGCCTATGTGCTGGGCAACGAAGTGCTCAGCACCTATCTCCAGTTCACCTATGTGCCCGGCATGGGCGAGCTGGCGGTGCTTGGCGGCGCCGTGATCGGCGCTGGACTGGGTTTCCTGTGGTACAACTTCTTTCCGGCACAGGTCTTCATGGGAGATACGGGCAGCATGGCCCTGGGTGGCCTTCTCTCCGCCGTGATGCTCATGCTGCGGCAGGAGGTGCTCTTCCTCATCGTGGGTGGCGTCTTTGTGCTGGAGGGCGCCAGCGTGCTGATCCAGGAGAAAATCGGCATCGGCATTCTGGGTCGGCGCATCTTCTACCGGGCGCCCATCCACCACTCCTTCGAGCATCGCGGCGTGGCGGAAACCAAGGTGGTCATCCGTCTCTGGATCATCGCCCTCATCCTGGGTTTCCTGGGCCTGCTCTCCCTCAAGGTGCGCTGATGGCGGGAAGGCGAAAGCAATGAGCGCGCCCGTGGGCATCCTGCTGGCGGCGGGCATGGGCACACGCCTGCGCCCCCTCACGCTGGTGCGTCCCAAACCCCTGGTTCCCCTGCACGGCATTCCACTGATGGAGTTCGGCCTGCGCCAGCTGGAGGCGGCGGGCTGCCGGGTGGTGGGGGTGAACGGCCACCACCTCTCGCCCTTGTTGGAGAACTGGCTGCACAAACGCCAGCAGGCACGCCCCGGCACGGAGCTGCGCTTCTTCCACGAGCCCGTCCTGCTGGGAGTGGGAGGAGGCCTGGCGCGCATGGCACAGGAGCTGCCGGCCGGACCACTGCTCGTGCAGAACGGCGATGTGATCCATGACGGCGATCTGGCCGCTTTCCTGGCGGGTGCCGAGCTGGACGAAGATGTGTGTCTTGCGCTGGGCGGCACTCCGCGGGTGGTGGAAGTTGAGCACGGGCGCGTGCTGGGCCTGCGCGATCGGCAGCGCAGCACCCATGGCTTCACCGGCGTGCACGCCTGGAGCGAAGCGGCCCGCCAGCGGCTGTGCCGCTGGGAGGCGTCGGATCTCATCCCCTTCCTGCAGGAGGAGATCCGCCTGGGCCACGGCGTGCGCGGGCACCTCTTGTGGAGCGAGGGGCGCGAGGCCCTGTGGGTGGATCTGGGCCACTTGGCGCGCTACTATCCCCTGCATGTTGAGCTGTGGGCCGATTCCCGCTATCATGAATTGACGCGCCGCCTGTGCCTGGCTCCGCATTGGGATGCGGAGCGGCAGCTCTCACTGGGCGCGCGCAGCACACTTCCTCAGGATGCCCGCCGCTGCGTGGCCTGGGACGATGTGCGGTGGGAGGGACGGGCGGAGGACTGCCTTCTGCTCGATGGCGTAAATGGCCGCGGCGCGGCACAAGGCGAGATCCTGCTCTGATGCGACGCGCGGTGCGAAAAATCCTCCTGCTGGTGCTGCTGGCGGCCGTGGCATGGCTGCTCCTGTGGCTCTTCCCCTTCACCTGGCCCAAGGGCGACACCTCTCTTTCCCTGATTAGCTGGAATGTGCACGGCCTGCACACCGAGGATGGGCAGAGCACGGAACAGCTCATCCTGGACGGCATCCGCTCGTTGGACCCGGATGTGATCTGCCTGCAGGAGTTCCCTGTCTCCAACATTGGCGACGAGGTGCGGCAGCACCTGAAGGAGATGGGCTACGGCCACGAGGCCCTCTTCGCCTACAACCACGCCCAAACCGAGTCTTACAGCATGGGCATGGCCATCTACTCGCGCCATCCCATCCGGGCCCGGGTGGAGCATCCCCTCATGCCCATCGGAGAGGGACGGCTGGTGGGCCTGGCGGAGCTGGATGTGGCGGGTCGCCTGCTGCGGGTGGCCACCGTGCACATGCCCAACTCGGACATCCACATCAACGGCAAGCGGGCCATGTTATCGGCCGAGCTTGCGGGCGAGAACCTGCGCACGCTGCAGAGCCAGGACTTGTTGGACCGCCTGACGCCCGTGGAGGACGAGGCGCTGATTGTGGCGGGGGACTTCAACACCTTTCCCCTGTCCTCCGCCTGGCGCATCCTGCACGGCCGCTATGTGGACGCATTCCGCCCCTGGGACTGGGGCCAGGGCAGTTTCCACATCAGCAGCGAGCTGGATGTGAAGATCGACCACATCTTCCACAGCCGTCGCGTGCGCAGCATGGAGGCCAGGGTGATGGAGCTGGCCGGTTCCGACCACCGGCCCGTCTTTGCCCGCCTCCGCTTCTGATCGCCGTCAACCAGCCCAGCTCCGGGGAGCGCGCCGCATGAAGATTCCCGTTTCGCGACCCACGCACACGCTGCTGGTCCTGCTGGGCACGCTGTTCCTTCTGGTCGACGCCCGCGCGGGCCTGGATCGTCTGCACGACGATGTGCGCGTGCTGCGCGCGGACAGCCAGGGCCTCGAGATGGAGCTGCGGCCCCGGTGGACTGTTTTTCCCACCGCGACGGGCAGCCTGGTGCGCGCGGCCCACTGCAGCGACCCCGACCGTCCCCGCCGCCGTTTGCGCGTGGCGCTGCCGCCAGGAGCCCAGCCCTCGGTCACGGTGACGGGCGTGGAGTTGCGCCCGTGTCCGGGCCCCCTTGCTGATGCCGGCCTGGCAGCACTCTCTCCTGAGCCCCTGCTACGCTGGGAGCCCCTGCCCTGGGGCGATCTGGAGGTGGTGGAGTTGGTGCTGGATCTGGTGCGCGATGGCGGCGTGGCCGCCAGTCTTGTGGAAACATTGCGCCTGCGCGTGGATTTTGGTGGCGCTTCGACACCGGGTTTTGCCAGCCGACTGGGCGAGGAGGAGCGGCAGGCCGGGTTGCTCAATCCCCGTCAGGCCGCCCAGTGGGCGCATCGCCCGCAGATGCTGGCCCGCGACGGCGGGGATGCCTGGGACGGCAGCCAGTGGGTGCGCGTGCCCGTGACGGAAGAAGGCCTCTACCAGATCACGGCGGCCCAGTTGAGCGGACTGGGACTGGACGCGACACAAGTGGATCCCGCCACCGCCAAGCTCTATGGTTTTGGTGGGCGCATGATCGACGAGTCCCCCGCCTCCGCCCGCGCCAGCGAGTTCCGCCCGCGGGAGATTCCCCTCTTTCGCGAGCACGACGGGGACAACCGCTTCGAGGCCGGCGAGCGCCTCCTCTTCCACGGCACCGGCACTTCCACTCTCACGCCGTTGGCCAGTGGCGCCATGGGTGTGCAGGACCACTTCTACGCGGACACCAATGTCTACTGGTTGTTGGTGGGTGGCGTGCAGCCCGGGCGGGAGATGGAAGCCATCGCCGACGCCTCCGGGGCCACGCCCTTCCCCCTTGCCACCGTGCGCTGGCGCGGACTGGTGAACCAGCACAGCGCCTACGGCGAAACTTCCGCGCGGGCCTGCTTCGGCGATGCCTTCCGCCAGGGAACGCGGGCGCTCTATGCCTTCGACGCACCGCCGACCGGCGCCACCACGCTTCGGTTGGAGTATGACTTCTACCCCGACCTGACCATGAGCCAGGACAACCTGGCCTTCGAGGCCAACGGCCAGGCCCTCACACTGGGCTTTCCCCACAGCACCCAGGTGGAAGGCGCCGCCAGCCTCGGTGGGGAGCGCCTGGAACTGTCCGTCGAGCGCCTGACGGACACGGGTCTGCCCATCCTGCTCAACTGGCTGATGCCATCCTACGAGGCTCCCGCGCGATTCGTGAACGGGCGCCTGTCCTTCGAACTGCCAGCCGTGGCGGGGTCCTACCAAGTGACGCTGCTGAATCCGCCCGCCTCCTTCTGGCTGGTGGATGTGACAGACTGGGACTCCCTGCGTGTCACACGGACGGCCACGGTGGTGGACCGGGTGAAGGCTCTGCCCAGTGGCGCCGGTCGCGCGCGCCGCTACTATGGAGCGGGGGAATCCGCGCTGCGCACGCCTGAAGGCATTTCCCTTGCCACCATGCCCGACCTGAAGAGCCAGGCAGGCAGCAGCCGTCTCATCGTGGTGGCGCCCCGCATCTTCCTGGATGCGGCTTCCGACATCGTGGCCGCCCGCGAAGCCGCCGGCATGAGCGCCCGCCTGGTGGCGCTGGAAGACATCTACGACGAATTCAACGCCGGCGTGCCGGATCCTGGGGCCCTGCGCAATTTCCTGCGCCACGAATGGCTGAACGCCGTCGATCCGGCGGACTTCGTGCTCCTGGCGGGCAATGGCCACTACGACTGGCGCGGACTGGTGGCGGGCGGCGTGCCGGCGCGCATGCCCGCCTGGTACCTCTACAGCACCTCCACCAGCGATGCCGATCCCATGATCGACGACTGGTTCGTGCAGCTGGAGACACCCACCCGGCTGGACATGGCCCTGGGTCGCATTCCCGCCAACACGGCGGATGAGCTGCGCGCCTACGCTGCCAAGCTTGCGGACTACGGCAGCGGCCAGAGCGCGGGCGCCTGGCGCAACCGCCTGCTCTTCGTGGCCGACGACGAGCATGGAGAAAACAACGAGGTGACGGGCTTCGAGATGACCCACAGCCAGGACACGGAAGAGCTCATCACCACCCACATTCCACCGGCCTTCGAGACGGAGCGGCTCTACTCCTTCGAGTACCCAAGCGTTTACAATCCCTCCGTGCGTGTGATGGAGAAGCCCCTTGCGGAGGCGCGGCTGGTGGAGGAGCTGAACGCCGGCGTGGCATTGGTGAACTTCCTGGGGCACGGCAACAACACCACCTGGACCCACGAGTACATCTTCAACGCACCCCGCCACTTCCCGCTCATGCAGCACACAGGAAAGCCCGCCGTGTTCATCGCCGCGACTTGTTCCTGGGCGGAGATCGATCTGCCCATCGGCGAGGCCTTCCCCCAGCAATTGGTGAACATGGAGGCGGGCGGCGCCATTGGTGTGCTGGCGGCCACGCGCAAGACCGGCGGTTTCAGCAACCTCAACTTCGTGGACGACCTTTTCAGCGTCTTCTTCTCCCGCGAGGCGGGCAGCGGCCTTCACCCCGCCATGGGCGAGGCGGTGCGACTGGCCAAGAACGCGGGTTACGACAGCAACCGCCGCAAGTATGTGTGGCTGGGTGATCCCAGCCTGCCACCTGGTTTCCCACAGGGCGAGGGCGCACTGACCGGCATGAGCAGCGGCGGCCAGCCCTCCGACACGCTTTACAGCCACACACTGGCCGGCTTGACGCTGGCCACGGGGGCCCAGGGTGTGGTGCAGCCGGTGGCGCAGGGGCAGGGGCTGCTGCGCGCCAGGCAGGCGCCTGTCACGCGTCGCCACGCCTACGATCCCTACACGGACAGCGACATCTACCACGGCCTCTATCTGGATTACGAGAGCCCCGGGGCCCTGCTCTTCTCCGGCGCGCTGGATGTGGTGGACGGCGTGGCGGAGGCGCGCTTCGTGGTGCCGGCAGATGTGATGGCCTCCACTCGGCCAGCCCAGGTGCACTTCTATTGCCAGGGCAGGGCGGTGGACGGCAGGGCCGCCGACGGCCGTGTCTTTGCCCAGCCACCGCTGGCCGTCAACCCGAATCCGGGAGAGGATGGCGTGGCCCCCACTCTGCAGCTGGCCCTGAACGGCCCCCAGTGGCGGGAAGAAGACTGGGTGGCCCCCAACTCGGCGGTGCTGCTCAGCATCAGCGACAGCAGCGGCGTGAACCTGACGGGTGAGATTGGCCACCGCATCGAGGTGGAGATCGACGGCGCCACCGCCCTGGATCTCACGGGGACATTCGAGTACCTGCGCGGCAGCTGGACCCAGGGCGTGGCACGACTGGACTTGCCGCTGCTGGAGCCGGGCCGTCACCACCTGCGCGCCCGCGCCTTCGACAACTTCAATAATCCTGGCTATGCGGAGACGGATTTCCAGGTTCTGGGAGAGGGCACGCCGCAGCTGGCTGAATTGGTGAACCACCCCAATCCCGTGGGGGAGAGCACGCGCTTCACCTTCCAGTTGCTGGGTGCGCTGAGCCTGGATCCGGAGCCCTGCGAAGTGCAGGTCTACACGGTGAAGGGCCGACGCGTGGCCCACGAGCGGCTGGCCTTGAGTTCCCAGGGCGGCTTCTGCTGGACGGAGGAGTGGCGGCCGCGCAACGATCGCGGCGAGGCCCTGGCGCGTGGCGTGTACCTCTACCGCCTCAGCCTGCCGCTGCCGGAAGTGAGCTACAGCCTGCTCGACGAGGACGGACAGTATGTGGTGCGCCGTCAGGCGGGCTCGCGTGCGGAAGCCACAGGCAAGCTCATTGTGGAGTAGGGCCCTCAGCCTGCCCGTCGGCGCAGGCGATCCAACTTCTCCTTCAGGCTGACGCGCTCCTGGGGCTCCAGGGGCAAGGCCAGCGCCTCACGCGCCAGCGCGACGGCCTCGGCCCGCTTGCCGCGCCGCTCGGCCAGTGCGCTGCGCTTCTCAAGCACAATGACGCGGTTCACGCGCTGGGGCCAGCTGTCCCTGTCCAGGCTGCCCGCGATGCTCCGACACACGGTGTCGGCCTCGTCCAGCCGCCCCAGCGCTTCCAGGGCGTCCACTTGGGGAAAGAGGAAGAGGCGGCTGCCGGGGAAGCGCCGCAGCGCTTGCTGGCAGATGCTCAGCGTGCTGTCCGGCCGGTTCATCTCAAGGTAGATCCAGCACAGGTTGGCGGCGGGCAGCCAGGGGCTGAACTGGCCCTCCCGGCGGGCGCGTTCCACCATAAGCAGGCCTTCCACCCGACGATCCTCCACGAAGGGCAACCAGTCCACACGCTTGAGGCGCACGCTGGTCCAGAAACGCAGATTGCCGATGCCCAGCGCCAGGTCCGCCCAGTCCGGGCACTGCGCCAGCAGGTCTTCCCAAATGCCGGAGGCGCGCAATCCCTCCTTCACCGCCGTGGGGTAGTGCTCCCTACGCCCGGCGTGATAGGCGCGCCACGCCGCCACGCTGCCCTCCAGATAGGACAAACTCTTTGCGGGAACGCGCCTGTCCGGGTGCTTGCGCAGCCAGGCGATGCGGGCCGCTGCCGAATCCAGATCCGCCAGGAAGAGACGCTCCCAGCGAAAGCTCTCCTCGTCGGTCATGCGGTAACTGTGCACGGTGGCGCGGTAGAACCAGGGGGCGGGGTGCCAGGAGGCCGTCTCCACCAGCCGGTTCATGGTGCGCATGGCCACGGGCCAGTCCTGGCGGATGCAGGCCTCCACGGCGCGGTTGATGCGTGAGACGAAGAGCGTGTCCGGCGCGCAGGCGGTATACGCGGGCGCCTGCCCCAGGGCCAGCAGCAGGAGGATGGTCAGCCACCAGGGCGCGTTGGCGGGCCGGCAGCTCAGAATTCGGTGCCGAACATGCGATCGCCGGCGTCGCCAAGTCCGGGCAGGATGAAGCCCCGCTCGTTCAGTTCGCGGTCCAGGGCGGCCATCACCACCGGCACATCGGGATGGCTGGCCTCCAGCAGGGCCACGCCCGCAGGTGCGGCCAGAATGCCCGCCAGACGGATGCTGCGCGGCTGGCGTTCCTTCAGGTAATGCAGGGCGGCGCAAGCGGTTCCGCCGGTGGCCAGCATGGGATCCAGCACGATGAGATCCCTTCCGTGCAGGTCCGGGGGCAGCTTTTTGTAGTAGACCACCGGCTCAAGGCTGAGTTCATCCCGGTAGAGGCCCAGGTGGGCCACCATGGCGTCGGGCAGCAGGTGTTTGAAGCCGGGCACCATGCCCAGTCCGGCCCTCAGGATGGGCACCAGTACCACGGGATGCGCCAGCCGATGGCCGGTGCAGCTTTCCAGAGGCGTGGGAATCTCCAGCGGAGCCACCTCCAGATCCCGCGTCACCTCCGGCACCAACAAGGCGGCCACCTGCTCCACACACTTGGCGAAGAGTTCGGTGCTTGTGTTCCGATGGCGCAGGTGAGAGAGGTAGTGGTGAATGAGGGGATGTTCCACCACACGCAGGTTGCTGAAGGAATGCATGAAGGCCTCGCATTTGCTTTGGGGAAAGTAGAGGATGCCCCGCCCCGCCGCAAGCTGGAGGGCCTTTTGGGGACTTAAGTCCACCTGTCAAAACGCCGATGATGGGCCTGTGAAACGCGTCATCCCCCATGTTTGAGAGCTTGCGCACCCTGCCCGCCGACAAGGTGGGCTGCAGCGGGCTTGAGTTGGTGTTCAAGGCGGGATTGGCCACGGACTCCGCCTTCATGGCCGAGGCCGTCGCCCACCTGGACCGCCTGCGGGACGCCGAAGGCCAGCCACTGATCCCACTGGAAGGCTTGGGGTCAGAGGTGGAGGCCACATGCCGTGGCCTCATGCTCCAGCACGGTGCCACCGGGCGCATCAGCGATCTGGCCTTCTTTGTGGCCGGCCTCGCCGCCGCCCTGGTGCGTCGTCTGGGAGGAGAAGACGCCCGTCTGGAAGTGGAAGTGGAGGGCCAGCAGGCCAATTTGCGCCTCGAGCCCGCCGGTGCTTTCGTGCACAGCTTTGCATTGCTATACTCGGCCAGCTTTTTGCACTACTTCTGGCGGGAGGGCAAGGTTGAATCCCGGCTCGACCAATTGCTGGAAGTGGCGGCCCTGTTCTTTGGAAGCCATGCTTCGCCCCATGACCTGAGTCCTCTGGCATCGCTGGAGTGCGTTTTCCCCCAGGAGACGCTTAACAGCTTTGTCAACCTCGTCCACCCCCAGCCCGGGCATGTGGGCAACCAGTTGACGAAAATCCTCCTGCTGGAGGACAATCGCGAGTTGGGCGAAATCATGGCAGACATGCTGGCCAGTTGTGGCTATGTGGTGTGCCAGGCGCCGGATGGCATGATTGGGCTGAACCGCCTGGAGCGCGAGCGCTTCCAGCTCATCCTCAGCGACATCCAGATGCCCCGGCTCAACGGCATCGGCCTGTTGAAGGCCCTGCGCGGACGGCATGTGAACATTCCCGTGATCCTGACCACAGGCTTCACGGAGATCTGGCAGGAAGATCAGGCGCTGCAACAGGGCGCGGTGGCCTTCTTGCCAAAGCCCTTTGGAATGGCCGACCTGATCCGCACGGTGGATCGGGCGCTGGGCGGGCAAAGCGCCAGCCATTCCCACTGATCGACCCCTCTTTTTGCTGTGTGTTTGCAGGCGGCTCGGACATCCCAGTTCGGGTCGCCTGCGCTATTTCAGCCCTTAGAACCTGATGCGCAGACCCAACATCCAGTGGCGTCCGGCCGCCGGATAGAGCACGGGCTGGGGCTCGTAAAGACCATCCCCGTCCGCATCCACCCAGTCGTTCCAGTAGCCGCTGGTCTCGTACTCTGCATCCAGCAGGTTCTCCCCCTGCAGGGTGAAGTCCAGCGCCAGACCCTGGCGCGTGGCCAGCGACCAGCGGGCGTCCAGACCCAGCACCGTCCAGGCGTCCAGGCGGTGGGCGAAACGAGGCGCGCCGTCGGCGCCCAGCCAGGACGGCTCCACCAGCGCGGGATCCAGCACGGACCAACGCCCCTCGCCCCCCGTGTCCAGCACTTGCCCGCCCACATGCTGCAGCCGCGGACGGAGCACCATTCCTGTAAGGGGGCGCCACTCCACCCACAGATTGGCGCAGGTCTCAGGACTTAAGGCCGCCGGATGGCCGCTCATGTCGTGGGGCCGCACGGTGGCGCTCCAGTCGGCGGCGTAGCGTGTCTCGTTCAACACCAGCTCGTCGATCACCGCGCGGCTCAGCGTGAGGTTGCCGCCACCCTCCAGCAGGGGTGTCAGGCGCAGGCGGCCCTCCATTTCCACGCCCAGATGGTGGCTGCGCGGGGCATTGCCGCGCACGGGGCTCTCCTCGTCCATGCCGCCGTAGGCCACGATCTCGTCGCGCATGTCCAGCCAGTAGAAGTTCATGCCCGCCTGGTGTCGTGCGCCACGCCACGCGGCGCCCAGTTCCAGGTCCAGCATGCGCTCGGGCTTCACGCGGGCCTCGCTCCACTCCACGCTCCCATCGGACAGTGTGTCGGCGTGCACGAACATGGGGCGTGCGCCCACATCGTCCGGGCCCTGCCAGGCGTCCCAGTATTCGCTGCGGCTGGGCTCCCGCTGGCTGACCGCGGCGCTGAAGGAGAAGCGCAGGCCCTCGCCCGGCGACCAGCACAGCCCAAGGGAGGGGTTGACGAAGGTGTGCCGGTCCTCGAAGCGTTGAGTCAGGCTGTCGGGGAAGGCTCCTCCCGGCATTTGGCGCAAGGCGTAGCGGGCGTGCTGCGTCGCCAGGGAGAGGGTGCCACGCCACTTCTTACCCAGGTCGCGTTCCAGCGAGGCATAGAGGCCTGCGCGCTCTTTGGCCGTGCGGTGGGTGTAGTAGCGTCCGGCTGGCTCCTGGCCCGTGGGCATGGGGCTGGCCCACACCACGCGACCAAAGTGCTGGGCGTCGTAGGTGTAGCCGTGCACGCCGAGGGTCAGGCTGCCGCCGGGGAGCTTGCGCCGGTTGAAGGCCGTGATGCCGCTCTGGCGCTTGTCGATGAAACGCCGGTTCACCAGATCCACCGCGCCGCCCTCCGGCAGTGCGGGAAGGCCAAAAGCCAGAGGATCCCGGCCTCGCTTCAGTGTCTCGTAGAAGCCGCCACCATCCACATGGTAGAGCGTGGCGTCCAGCTCGGAGGCGTCGGGCAGGGTCACCTGCAGACGGGCCTCGCTGTGAGGCTGACGGAAGTCGTCGATGCTGTTGGCATAGGCGGCATCGTTGTTCTGGCGGCGGTTGCGTGCGGCTCCGTCCAGGCCGCGCAGGGTGGCCAGTGTGACGCCGTCCCAGGCCGTGTGGGTCAGTTCGCGCCCCGTGTAGTGGGTCAGGCGCAGGGAGGCGCCGGGCATCAGGCGCCGGGCCGAGAAGTAAGCGCCCCACATGTCCACATCCGTGCGCTCGCGAAAACCCTCTGTCACAAGCTGGCTCCAGCGCGCCTCCATCTGCCAGCGGCCCTCCACCAGTCCGCTGGACCACCCCAGGCTCTGCCGTCGTGTGTTGAAGGAGCCTGCGCCGCTCTCCAGGCGAAGGCCGGGTTCCTCCTCCAGATCCGTCAGCAGGTTCACGCTGCCACCGAAGTTGCTGCCGCCGTAGAGGCCCGTGCCCGCGCCGCGCTGCACCTGCAGGTCTTTCAGGCTGCTGCCCAGGTCCGGCAGATCCACCCAGTACACATAGTGGTCCTCCGGGTCGTTCAGGGGCACGCCGTTCACCAGCACCTCCACGCGTTTCTGGTCGAAGCCGCGCAGGCGGATTTCGTTGTAGCCCACTCCCGTGCCGGAGTAGCTGGTGGTGACAAGGGAAGGTGTGCCCTCCAGCAGGAGGCTCAGGTCCTGGCCGTGGTGGGCCAGCCGCAGTTCCTCGCGGCCGAGATTGCTGTGGGTGACGCCGCTCCCCTCCTGCACGCGACCGGCCGTGACCGTGACGGGCACGCCTTCCAGCAGACTGCTGTCCAGCGTGATGCGCAGCTCACCGGCCCGGCCCTCCACTTCACGGGTGGCATAACCCAGGCGGCTCACCAGCAGGGAGCGCGGCTCTCCGTCGGGTGTGCGCAGGTGGAAGCGGCCCCGGGCATCGCTGAGGGCGGCCAGCGGCATGCCCTTCACTTGAATGCGGGCACCCTCCAGCGGGTGGCCCAGGTCATCGGTCACCACGCCTTCCACCAGTGCGGCGGAGGCCTTCAGGGCCAGTGTGAAGCCCAGCGCAGCCAGGGCGCCGGAACGAAGAGAGAGCATGCCTTCCTCCTGTGAAGAGAAAGGGCGCGCAACATGGGGGCTGGGGAAAGGATTCCGCTGTTCCCTGCGCCGGCATTACCCGGATCAGGTTCGGAGGGTTTGTTCTCAGCCAGTTACGGCACCCCTACAACGCGAGCTGGAAAAGAAACGCGGGCCGTGGCATTCCGCCACGCGTGTCCCTGCGCTGCGCGCAAGATGCCACACCCAGGCCGAGGGTCAAAGGGTCCAGCGACGGCGCAACTCCTCGTGCAGTTCATCAAGGCTTGGAGAGTGTTCGTCGCGCGGGGAGAGCAGCGGACTCGCCAGTGGCCACTCCACGCCCACGCGCGCGTCGTTCCAGCGCAGTCCGGCATCGGCGTGGGCCAGAAAAGGTTCCGTGCACAGGTACTCGAAGTCCGCCGGGCCCTCCAGCACGCAGAAACCGTGGGCGAAGCGCGGGGGGATCCACAACTGCTCCTGGCTGGCGGCGCTCAAGGTGTGGCCCACCCAGCGGCCGAAGGTGGGAGACTCGGGGCGCAGGTCCACGGCCACATCGTGGATGACGCCGGAAACCAGACGCACCAGCTTCCCCTGGGGGCGTTCCCACTGGAAGTGCAGGCCGCGCAGGGTGCCCGTCGCGCTGCGGCTGTGGTTCAACTGGACGAATGGGCCCATGCCCGCTGCGGCGTATCGATCGTGCTGCCACACCTCCACGAAGAAGCCCCGCTCGTCGCCGTGGACGCGGGGCCGGATGAGCAGGACATCGGGAATGGACAGGGGAAGAATTTCCATGCGCACCTCCAAGCCGAAAAGTAGGATTATGCGGCTTCCCAGATTCGGGAAGCTGCCGGGGCCGAGAGCTGGTTCAGGCATGTCAAGCCAGATGATGCAGCCGGTGCCGGACGACAGTGCGGAGCTGACGGAAGGCAGGCCTGACAGGCTCCTTCCTGCTGCGCCGGGGCGGGATCCTTTATGAGCCGTGAATGGGCTACCTTCGTGGCGTTCCCCGCGTGATACAAGGAAGACAGATGACCCAGCCTCCACGGCGTCGAGTGCCGGAAACGCACCGGGATCGCCGCCCATGACCCTCAGCTCCCTTGTGCACCGCCTGGTGCCCCGCGTGGAGGACACCGATCCCCACATGCGCCGCATGCGGCACTTCCTTGTGGTCCTGGGCGTGGGATCCTTCGTGGCCTTCCAGGCCTGGCGCGGAGTTTTCAACAACTTCGCCGTCGAGGAGGCGGGCATCAACGCCGCCCAAATGGGCATGATCCAGGGCCTGCGCGAAGTGCCAGGCTTGTTGGCCGTGCTGGTGGTGCTCTTGCTGCGATTGGCTCCCGAGCACCGCCTGGCGGTGATGGCGGCGGCCACCATGGGCCTGGGCGTGGCCGCCACAGGCTTCTTCCCCAGTTACGGTGGCATCCTGCTCACCACCCTCGTCATGAGCACGGGCTTCCACGCCTTTGAAACCTTGGCCCAGAGCCTGGCCTTGCAGCACATGCCCAAGGATCGCCTGCCGCTCTTTCTGGGGCAATTGGGCAGCTGGACGGGCCTGGCCGGGGTGGGGGCCACGGGCATGGCCTTTCTCTTGTCCGGTAGGCTCAGCGAGCGGAGCCTGATGCTCGGCGGCGGCCTGCTCCTGGCCGGCCTTGCGCTCTTCGCCTGGTTGCGCTGGCCCCATGTGCCCGAGCGTGTGGTGCAGCACAAGCGCATGATCCTGCGCCGCCGCTACGGCCTCTATTACGCCCTCACTTTTCTGGCGGGGGCCCGCAGGCAGATCTTCGTGGCCTTCGCCGTCTTTCTCATGGTGGAGCGCTTCGGTTTCACGGTGAGGGAGATCACCGGTCTCTACCTGGCCAACAGCCTGCTCACCCTCTTGGCCGCGCCGCGCATCGGGCGCATGGTGAAGTCCCTTGGCGAGCGCTTCGTGGTGCGCCTGGAGTACGGCGGCGTCATCCTGCTCTTCTGGGGCTACACGGTGGTGGACAGCCGCTGGGCCCTGGCCCTGCTCTTCGTCACGGACCAGCTGCTCTTCCTCATGTCCATGGCCATCCGCACCTGGTTCCAGAAGATCGCCGATCCGGCGGATGTGGCGCCCAGCATGGCCGCGGGCTTCACCATCAACCACATCGCCGCCGTGGTCATTCCGCCCCTGGGAGGCCTCATGTGGGTGGCGGACTTCCGCTTCACTTTCCACCTGGGCATGGCCCTGGCCGTGCTGTCACTGGTTCTGAGCGCTTTCATGGGCAAGCCCGGCTTCGAGGGAAACCCTGGCCGTAGTCCTGTGCTGGAGGGCCGCGCCTAATGGCAGCGTGCCGTCAGCCACTGCCCACTGAAGAGGAATGGCGTCGTCTGTTGGACGAGGCGCCCGGGGCCTCCGTGTATCACACGCCGGAGTTCCACCGCGCGTTGGAACAGGCGGGACTGGTCACCCATGTGGGGTGGCACACCCACGACGGCGTCCTGCGCGGCCTGGTCGTGGTGCTGTTGGACCGTCTCTTTCCACTGCCCCTGGTGGGACGCAAGGCCTTCGCCCCGGCCGGCATCCTGGCGCGGGATGACGAGGCCCGCCTTTGCCTGATGGAGGAGCTTGACCAGGCACTGAAGGGCCGTTGTCTCTACTTCGAGCACTATGTGGAAGGGCGTGGGCAGGATGCCCTGATGGCGTCGCGAGGTCTGCGCACTGACCGCCACCGCAACTTCCTGGTGGACCTGGACCGCCCGCTGGAGCAGGTGCGCGGCGAGTACAGCCGGGGCATCCGACGCAACATCCGGCACGCGGAGGAACTGGGCTTCGCTTGGCGCCTCGCCCACGGCCCGCAGGAGTTGCGCCGCGTTCACAACCTGCTGCTGGAAACCAGCCGCCGCGTGGCGGCTCCGCCCCTGCCCTGGCCCCTTCTGCGTGCCGTGAACCAGTGTCTGGTGCCCGCCGGCTTGTGCCGCATCTATGTGGCGGAAGCGCCCGGTGGCGGCATCGTCAACACGCGCATTGAACTGCTGCACGGGGAGCGCGCCATCGACTGGTTCACCGGCACGGATCCGGGCTGGGTGGACTCCCAGGTGGGCAGCTGGCTGGTGGATCGCGTGCTGACGGATCTGCGCAGCCGGGGTGTGCGCGTGCTGGATTTCGGCGGTGCCGGCCGCGTGGGGGAATCCTATGGCCCCGCCGAGTTCAAGCGCCGCTTCGGTGGCAGGGAAGTGGAAGTCAGCCGCCACATGCGCGTGTACCACCCCCGCCTCACGCAGCTGGCCCGTCGGGGCTGGCGCCTGCTCCACCGGGCCTGAGCCCATGGCCGACATTCCCAAACTCGAGCTGCTGAAGCGCCTGGGCTACGCCGCGCCGCTGGACGAATTGCTCCTGGCCCTGGTGGATGCCGGCCTCACCCAAGCCCGCAAGCAACGCATCAACACGGACAAGCGGGACGCCGTCGTCCAGGCGTTGGCGCAGCGATTCCTGCTCATTTGTGCCCGGGGAGATTGCCAGCACGCCGCTCAGGCACTGCTGGCGGGGCGACCCGGGATGGGCTCGGCCTTGCCGGTGGATCGCAGGGATTGCGTGGTGTGCGGGGGATCCGGCGTCTCCCAGGCCGTGCGGGCCATGGTGGAGGCCCTGCGCCACGCGCAGCGCCTGCGCCTGTGCGTGGTGGGTGGATCGCCCACCAGCCACAACCGCCTGGTGGAAGAAGTGGGGGAAGGACTGGAGCTGC
>Ga0172367_10002254_pt1 | contig 26648 bp, 22 predicted proteins | sample Lak10m_FD_114542 | JGI IMG/M metagenome (GOLD analysis project Ga0172367, IMG submission 114542) | Freshwater microbial communities from Kabuno Bay, South-Kivu, Congo - kab_022012_10m | ecosystem: Environmental > Aquatic > Freshwater > Lake | place: Democratic Republic of the Congo: South-Kivu...
AGCAATAAGCGGTACGGGCGGGTAATCGAAGACGTGAACTGTATCGGTGGAAATAACTGAAGGAGATGGGTAGATCGTTTGATTTAAGACCGTATAATTAATGGTACCACCCGAACCTGAATCTCCACCACTAACAGCACAACCCGTGCACCCGCTCATCATGACTGTATGGTTGCCCATAAAATCATCCGCACCATAAACCAGATCACCATAACTATCATCGGCCTCATACAACTGAATCGCATAGGTATTTAAGGGGTTCATGACGATATTCATTGGTACACTGACGGGAAGCGTAGCATTTCCGAAAATGCTGGATGTAAAAATGATAGATCCGTTTTCGGTAACTTTCACCCAAACATCAGGATCTTCATATGAAGGAAATCCTTCGCCATAACCACTCATAGAGGTCACCGTAACCCCAGTAAGGGTATTCACTTGGATAGTATCTAAATTTGAATAGGCTTCGTAATGAACGATGTAATCACCCGGAGCATTATAAACCTGAGGAGCAGGGTTCTCGAGGGTGGAGATGTTACCATTTCCAAAATCCCAAGAATAGGCCAACAAACCGGGATTATTGTTGGAGAAATCGACCGTTATCGGAGAACACCCTGAACCACCTGTCATTGTAAAACCATCATTTGAAGAGGTAGCATTACTTGGTAAAACTTCCATGTAAATCTGAAACTGAAAAGGATAGCCCTGAACAACGGTCAGATCTGCAAGCACGGTAACATAAACGGAATAAACGCCTGCGAGCAGGGGTGTGCCGGATATATTCACACAGCCATACTGACTCACTTGCGGATTGTAATCACAATTACTCGTGTTGTTATTGCATTGCCAGTTTAAACCAACCGGCAGCGAAACTGAAAGTATGTGGAAATTCGTAAAATCATAACCCATCGTATCAAGCGGCATGAAGAACGTCACATCGGTTGAATAGGGTTGCCCGACATAACCCGTTGGAAGGGTATCAGGATAAATTCCTACCTGCGTTTGTGAATAATCAATGGTACAGACTTGGGCCGACACTGAAAAAAGCAAGAGGGAAAAGTAAAACGTAACAAATGTTCTCATAGTAGAAAGTTTAGGTTGTTCTAAATTAAAAAAATAAAGTGACATTTCACACATCGCATTCTTATTTGATACCACCTTTTAAAACTGGTATTTTTTCTACTTTTGAGCCATTCATAAAAAATGTTTACTAACTAATAATTGATATTATGGCATTTGAATTACCTGCATTACCGTATGCATACAATGCGTTGGAGCCGCACATTGATGCACAAACGATGGAGATCCATCACAGCAAACACCATCAAGCTTACATTACCAATCTAAATAATGCCATCGCTGGCACTGAATTGGAAGGAAAATCAATTGAAGAGATCCTTAAAGTGTGTAAGGATAAACCAGCTGTTCGAAATAATGGTGGTGGTTTCTGGAATCACAATTTGTTCTGGGAAGTAATGTCGCCCAATGGCGGTGGTGAACCATCTGGAAATCTTGGAGAAGCGATCACTTCAACGTTTGGCTCATTTGAGGCATTCAAAGATGAATTTTCAAAAGCGGGGATTACTCGTTTTGGTTCTGGTTGGGCATGGCTGTGTGTTGAGAATGGAAAACTTGTTGTTTGCTCTACAGCGAATCAAGATAATCCATTAATGGGTGAAGGATGTTCAGGAACACCAATCCTGGCCATGGATGTATGGGAGCACGCTTACTATCTGAAATACCAAAACCGCAGACCGGATTATGTGAATGCATTCTTCAATGTGGTGAACTGGGACGAGGTGGCACGCAGATTTGAAGCAGCTCTGTAACTGAGAATCTTCAAAACAATAACACGAAAAGGCCGGAAATTTCCGGCCTTTTCTATTTATTCGATTGGTATTTTCTTTACGCTATCGTAGTCATGTTCACAGCTTCAACACTATGAATTTCCGGAGCAATCTTTCTTACCGCATCTTCCAGTCCAGCTTTCAACGTCATCATACTCATCGAGCAATCACTGCAAGCTCCTAATAAACGTACTTTCACAATTTTATCCGAGGTGATCTCCACGAGTTCCATGTCCCCGCCATCCGCATTGAGAAAAGGACGCAACTGCTCAATTGCTGCGTTCACCTTTTGTATAAGTTCCTGTTCCATCATCCTTCCTGCTTAACCAACGACTTATTTTTCAGAATATCTACTTCTTTTACAAAAGTATGTACTAATTCTTCAAATGCCTTCGCAATCAGACTGTTTTCTTGAAAAACAGCAGGTCGACCCGCATCACCGGCTTCTCTAACACCTTGAACAAGTGGCAAGTGACCCAGAAAAGGGACGTTCATACCATTTGCCAGATTCTTTGCGCCATCACGGCCAAAAATAAAGTACTTATTTTCAGGAAGTTCTTCAGGAGTGAACCAAGCCATATTTTCAATGATTCCGACAACAGGAACGTTAATCGTATCCATTCTGAACATATTTACGCCACGACGCGCATCTGCCAGTGCAACTTCCTGCGGAGTCGACACAATGACAACGCCATCAAGCGGCACTGTCTGTACCAATGATAAATGAATATCACCCGTACCCGGAGGAAGATCGATCAGTAAATAATCCATTTCACCCCAGTAGGCGTCGGTAAACATTTGAGTGAGCGCCTTCGCAGCCATTGGTCCACGCCAGACAACAGCGTTGTCCTGATCCGTAAAGAATCCGATGGATAACATTTTGATCCCATAACTCATCACGGGATTGATCATTGGTTTACCATCAACATCGATCATGGTGGGACGATCTCCAACCACATCAAACATAGTCGGCATTGATGGGCCGTAAATATCCGCATCAACGATACCCACTCTATAACCTGCCTTGGCCAGTCCACCTGCAAGATTCGCAGTAACAGTAGACTTTCCAACACCGCCTTTACCTGATGCAACGGCGACTATGTGTTTCACTTCAGGCAGAATTGATCGACGAGCTGAACGGGCTTCAGATGGAAGCGCTTTCACCATACACTCGATCTCTACCTCTTTTCCAAAAACTCGTCTCAGATTGAATTCGACCGCCTCTTGCATTCTTTTACGAGCATGCATTGCCGGATTCGACGAATGCGCTACGATGAAAATTTTTCCATCAGCCACATTGGCATGTTCGATTAAATTCGCCGTTACGATATCTTGTTTGAGATCGGGATCCGTAATTCCCGAAAGGACTTCTAAAAGTTGTTCCCTGCTGATTGCCATAGACTGCAAAATTAACGATTTCGCAGTGAAAGAAAAAGTGACCTAATCTATCGCTTTAAAGGACCTTATTGATTTCGCCATCAGATCGATGATCATGCGCTCATAGCCCTCATCACGGCTGCGCAATTCATACGTAATTCCATTGATGATTCGTTGAGCATACACATGATATGATTTATGTTTCACACCGACGGTTGGCGATGCTTGTTTGGTACCTCGAACCATTAATGTACTTTCATAAACGATGATGTCTTTTTCGTTCACAAGGTAATTGATTTTGAAAACCTCCTGTTCCTTTAACTCTTTCTTTTTGTATTCCACAAGATCGGTATAGTCGCCGTAGTCTTCAATATGCAACTCAAAGTTCGGGCCCACGTAAATATCCCAAATGAAATCCCCGTCATTGTGTACAACCTCAGGTTTTGTAGAGGCGCCAATATTTGCCGTTTCGTCTGGCAACATGATCATCCCAGGTACCCCGTAGTCTTTCAGACTCAACCCTTGAAACTCATAATATTCATCCTCCGCTCCTTGCTCGGTTTTATCATTTTGTTCAGCGTCACCACAGGATGAAACAAAAACAAACGCGGTAAACGTCAAGGTTATATAAAGGAAAAATCGCGTTTTAAAGGAGGTTTTCATGAACTTATTTTGATCATCGCACACAAATATAAAAGAAAATTGGCTTTACCTAAAAACAAAATATTCCGTTCTTTGTTCTACCGAAGTAACTTCAGCACAATTCACAAACCTGACACAAACGAGATCCACGGATGGCTTCTTACAAGATCAAAGACCTTGAGATTTTAACCGGTGTAAAAGCCCATACGTTGCGTATTTGGGAAAAACGGTACGATTTCATCAAACCAGACCGGACCGACACACAGATACGTACCTATAGCGATGAAGAACTCGTAGTTTTATTGAATGTTGCTCTTCTGAATAAAAACGGCATTAAAATATCCAGGATTGCCGATATGAATCGAGAGCAGATCTCACGAAAAGTTCTTGAATACACCACCAATAAAAATCCGGATATAAGTCAGGAGAAATTGTTGTTAGCGCTGGTGGAGATGGATGAAAATTTGTTCAGGAACACACTTCAGGAGTTAATTGACACATGTGGACTTGAACGCACCTTTACCGATCACTTAATACCTTTTCTAGACAGAATAGGCGTGATGTGGCGAGTAGGGACAATTAATCCGGCACAAGAGCATTTTATCTCCAATCTGATTCGTCAGAAAATAATTTCAACGATAGACGGTTTGGCTATTCCCCCATTAACAGGGAAACCCGTAATGCTGTTCTTGCCGGAACACGAATGGCATGAGATCAGTTTGTTGTTTTATCAATTCTCACTGAGAAACAAAGGAATTCCAACGGTTTATCTTGGTCAAAGTTTGCCTTACGAATCTTTACTGGAAGCCATTAAAAAAGTGAATCCAAGCGCCCTTTTAAGTTCTTGGTTAACCGCTGTGGATGTGCACTTTATGAAGAATTACCTCCAGCAGTTGTCAAAAGATGTTTCAGGAATACCTCACTTTGCAGGAGGTTTTCAGATCAACGCGAATATTTCTGAACTACAAAATGTCGTTCATGAAATTAAGGTACTCGACGATCTGGAAGCGTTGAAAAATTACGTTAACTAATCATCACTCCTTTCTGCCCGATCTGATCGATCATTTTCATTTTGTTTGGTGCTATTGTCTCAGGAAGGAAAACAAACTTCTTGTCATACATCACCTCATCGACCCAAAAGCTGACCCAATATTCATTGGCGAGACCAAACACTTCTTCCATAATCGGTTCAATGCGGGCAATCTCACCTGGCAACAACACTTCCAGTGAATGACGTAACGTTGACGTTTTTACACGCTCGCCCGTATTTGCATTTTCGCCATATCCAGTGCTCGTAATAATGATTCCTTCCATAATGTCATCCCTAAAATTGATCAAGTAAACATTATACATTTTCTCATTGGTCTCGGTTAACTCTTCAATAACAGCCACGCCAACCTTCTCTACCTTAGGTCCAAGGAGTCCTTCCTTCATTCTTTTGCAATTTTCCGAGCCATTCTGAGGTAATCAAAGAGTTCCGCAGGATGACCAACCTTTTTCATGAATTCCTTATTCACTTTTCCTGAACCACTTTCAGGCATCACAATGTTATCTTTTCGTTTGGAGCCTAGTCTGATTACGATCAGATCTTCTTTCGGCATAGAAATGATGTACTGTCCCATCAACCCGCGACAATAGGTAATAGTTTCGTTTTTATCCATATAGTTCCAAACATGAAGACTATAACGGTAATTAGGAATCCCATCCTGTGTGTCCATTTTTGCCGGTTTAACCAACTCTTTCATATACCAATCCGGCACTACTTGCTCCTCACCCCATTTTCCACCATTGTGAAGCAGAATTCCGATACGGGCGAAGTCTCTGGCCGTAGCATAAATACAACAAAATGATTTCTCTACGCCATTCGTATTATCCAGACTCCAGTATGCTTCATGTTCTGTTCCGATCTTCTTCCAGATTTTTTCTTGTGTGTATTCTGACACATTTTTTCCCGTGGCCTTTTCGATGATCAATCCCAACATTTGAGAATTTCCACTTTGATAGTTGAATGTTTTTCCCGGTTTATCAACTACTTGCTGTCTATCTATCAGACCACGAAGGTCCCAACCGTAATAGGATTCTGCATTTTCAGAAAGGGGATTGCTTCCACTCTCTTCCCAATCGAGACCGGAGGCCATCATTAACAGATGTCGGATCGTGATCTTGGATTTGTCGCCCTCTTTATAGGCTGAAAGGTAATTCCCTACAGGTTCATCCATGCTTTTGATTTTACCTTCCTCGACAGCGATCCCGATCAATAGTCCTATCACCGTTTTTGCAGCTGAAAATGAATTGGAAACCGTTTGAGGGGTATGTCCTGCGTAATATTTTTCAAAGATCACGGAATCACCCTTCAAAACAATAAATGCTTTTGTATCCAGCTCATTCAACAATCCTTGGTCTTTCGAACTCAAGGATGATCGATTGTATTTCCGGCCATGTGGAAGTACAAATACATGCTTACTTTTTGAAATCTGTCGCTTGGCAAAGAGATCCAGATCATAAATTCCCGGACCTGTTCTTCCTCTGAAATACGTATAGCGAATTCCGTTGTAGATATAGAACTTTCCTGACAGGATAATCAATAGATTGATGATAACAACGATGGCCAAAATGAACCATAAAAGTCCTTTTGTAACACGTCCCAGAAGTTTAATGATGCTTTTCATGGCGCTGACTGACTGTAAGAAAACTCAAAAACTTCCGACATTTTTTCAAGTAAAACACGTTTCACTTTTTCCATATCGACCGGTATTCCAAGTTCCGTTTGCATTGAAGTTACTGCTTTATCTTCTATACCGCAAGGAATGATGTGTGAAAAATAGTGAAGATCCGTATTTACATTGAATCCAATGCCATGCATGGTTACCCAACGTGAACTTTTTACACCCATAGCGCAGATCTTTCTTGGGCGTTTTCCCTGAGGATCGATCCAAACACCGGTCAGGCCCTCTTCACGACCTGCTTCAATTCCAAATTCCTTAAGTGTTAGAATGACAGCTTCCTCGAGGAAACGCATGTATTTATGGATATCTGTGAAAAACTGATCAAGGTCGAATACCGGATACATAACCAGCTGTCCGGGGCCGTGATACGTGATGTCACCACCACGGTTGATCTTGTAGAAACTCGCTTGCACAGCAGAAAGTTCGTCTTCTCCAAGCAATAGATTTTCTTGCGAACCACTTTTTCCCAATGTATAAACATGCGGGTGCTCACAGAAAAATAGAAAATTTCGCGTTTTTTCAAGCTCAGGATTCGATCTCGCTTCAATCTTCTGTCGAATCGTTTCCTGAAAATAATGTTCCTGTAAATCCCAGGCTTGCTGGTAATCGATCAATCCGAGATCGCGCCATTCTACCTTGGGATGTTCAGGCATGTATCAGATCTTTGCTAATTCTGATTTCAAATGATCGATCACTTTGATATCCAAGATATCCGCACCAGTCAGTTCATTGAGGTAATATGACGCCCAGTCAACAAGGTGAATCAGGTACATACAACGCTCTAGGTGTGACGATCCGGATGCATTAATTGTCATGATGTTTGACGTTTTCCGACTGATGATATCTCGAGAAATGTCCATACGCACCTTATTCCTTTCAGAAATGTCTTCACCATCAATGAAAAGCACGGAGAATCGATCATCACCACCGCCCCATCCCACAAGTTCATTGTGATTCATTTCAGGAATAATATGCGTCGAACAAAGAAATTTTGAGTTCTCATTGAATTGCTGTCTGGACCGAATGACAACACTTTGATACTCTGGCCCTGAGTAAATCACACCAACTTTTCCAAATAAAGCGTCTGCAATTTTTTTAGCAATCGTATGGATCTCCGCACTTTTTTCCTCCAAGTATGCTGCTGAACTGAGCACCTCCTGGATTCTTCCAGACCTGATCAGCCCGTAGGTTTCAAAAATCTTAAGTAATTGAACGACGGAATAACCCGTTGCAGCCCGAGGCGGAAAACCACCTCTCACTACGATACAATCATATCCATTGGCATCACAAAATTCTTTCAATTGACCTCCTGAACAAACCCCAGCTATGTGTGCACCTTTCTCCCTGGCTTCAGTGAGTGCAATGAGTGTTTCCTCTGTATTCCCAGAATACGATGACCCGATAACCAAAGAATGTTTATCAACAAAAGAAGGTATTTTATAATCCTGAACGAGGATCACTGGTACGGCAATTTCTTCACCGATCCATTGCGTAACGATCATACCACCAATTCCTGAACCTCCCATGCCGCATATGACGACATTTCGGACTTCTTTCGGGTGATTTTTCAACTGCGCATCCTGTGCGATCTGAACGGCTTCTCTGATCTGATCCGGAAACTCTTCAATTAACTTCTTCATCGGTGTTTTAAATATCCTTGTTCTTATTCGGAAGTATGCTCGTAAATGTTACAAAAATGAAGATAAAAACAATTTTATCCTTGAGAAAGATATAATTTTGAAAAAAAACAATGAAACCGAAAAAAGCCTCCGAAACCTTATCGATCACGACAAAAGTGGTTCTTCCTAATGACACGAACACACTCGGAAATCTTTTTGGAGGCGAATTGCTGGCCTGGATGGATGTCATCGCAAGTGTTTCTGCTCACCGTCATTGTAAACGCGTTGTTGTCACTGCATCCGTCAATAATGTTTCTTTCCAGAAGCCTATTGCGCACAGTTCTATTGTGACACTTGAAGCAAAAGTTTCGCGGGCTTTCACTTCTTCTATGGAGGTTTTTGTAGATGTTTTCGTGGAAGATCAGGTGACAGGAATCCGTGAAATGTGCAATGAAGCGATCTACACCTTCGTGGCAGTCGATCAAAATGGCGGACCGATCCAGGTACCTGAACTTATACCTGAAACCGAAGAAGAAAAGGTTCGTTTTGATGGCGCTTTGAGAAGAAAGCAATTAAGTCTGATCCTTGCCGGAAAAATGAAGCCGAGCGAAGCCACAGAGTTAAAGAAGTTATTCCTTGGTGAGGAGTAATTTATTGGCACTGGCCGCAATCTGAACAGCATCCTGTTTCTTCATGCAATCAAAATGACCTTTTGGACACTCCTGAAAACCAATTTTTGAACAGGGCCGGCATTTTAATCCATTTACTTGATGCATCGAATATCGTGATTTGTCCTGCGGAAAATAAGGATACATTCCCAGTTCGGGGACCGTATTGCCCCAAACACTTATCGTTGGCACGTTGAAACACGACGCAATGTGCATCAGACCGGTATCATTTGTGAGAATTGCCGCTCCCTGACTGACAATGCTCGCAGACTGAAGCAACGAAAATTTCCCGCAAGCATCGCTAATATTCTTTCCCGGCAGCGAACGTATCAACTCAATAGCAAAATCGCTATCACCTTCGCCACCGCATAGAATGACAGGCACGTCTATCTTATTCAATACGTTCACTAAAAGTTCCAATGGCATACGTTTAGTGGCAAATTGCGCTCCGATGGCCACGACCAGATAAGTCGACGGTTGAACTTCAAATTTATTTTTGACATCCACATGATCATCCGGGCCAAGGAATAGTTCATTTCCTTCAAGGTCGTTTTTAACGCCGAGCGTCATGACCGCCCCGAAGTAACGATCTACGACGTGTAAGTCCGGCATCACTTTCCACTTCAGATTTACCAGAATCCATTTCAGGACATTCAATTTCCGAAAACGATCAGCTTTTACTCCAAGGTAGAATGAAAGCATTACAGACCTCAAGTTATGATGCAGGTCGATGATGCGATCGAAATGTTCCGCTTTGAGCTGAGGCAAGATCTCTTTGACTGATTTTCGGAAGGTGTGGATTTTGGTGAGGTGAGGATTGTGCTCCAGCAAGCTCGCAAAGGCTTGTTTTGTGATGAAATGGATCTCGCAATCAGGGCGCTGTTGTTTTAATGCCCGAACTACTGGACTCGTGAGAACAATATCTCCAATGGAACTGAAACGAACGATTAACACTTTCATTCTTACTCCGAAATACCCGGTGAATAATTCGTTTTCCAGACTTCAATGTATTCATTCGCATTGCGCGGGTTGAGCCATCGTAAAAGTTGATCCACCATGCTCGGATAACTTTTGAATTCCAGTTGCATTTTTGGATAGAGTTTTTTGTAGCGGGCTATTCTCTTCTGAAGATCTTTCTCATCGTAAAAGAAGATATACGGATAATTCAATTCAGGATTTACCCGAAGATCAGAGGTGCTATCTGTCCGTTCTACCTGCGTAGCACGCCAGTGTTTACTATAAAACTTGGGCAACATGGAAACACGACCGGATGCTGAGCCTTCGAGAAGGATAATGTCTATTTTTTCCTTTTTTCCATATAGACTATACATGGCCTCTACCCGGGAACGTTTGGAGTACATGGTGCTTGCAAAAAACAGAAATGGCACATTCAAAATCCAGAATGAGATGAGTGATACTCGCCATAGTTTTTGTTTGAAAGGAGACTCTTTCAACAGTTGAAATCCAAGAATTCCAAGGATCAGAAAGAATGGCAGAATACTCAAAATAAAACGTTCCTGACGGTTCGGATAAATGGTGTGAAACAGTAAAAAGGCAAAAGTAGGAACAAATAAGACGGCGTATTTTCTGGCAGAGCGAAAAAATCCATAACCCAAAACAAAGCCCATCGGCACAAAGAAACATCCCATCAACACAAGCACGTACATCAAATAATTCTGATTCGGCAAATATTGAGTCCCTTCTTTAAGATTATAGGTTACATAACCTGTCAGCTCTGCAAAGGGATATCCCCAAATGAGGTAATCGACCAATCCTTGGGTCAGACCAAACACCAAAGCATTTCCAAGAGAAAATAAGAGCAATGAACTCCATTTGCGTGTAAATAGAAAATAGAGCCCCATTCCTATGGCAAAAACACCAACCTGATAACGGAAGGAAACAGATAAACCTATTACCATTCCGGAGAACAAGAAATTTCTGCGGCGTTCACTTTTCAAGATAAGCCATGTACCGTAAATCAATAAAGGGGCAGCAGCCATTTCTACCAGATTCCGAACAGAGACAAACGGCAAAATCCAAAGCAGGGCTAAAAACCAACCAACGCGCAAGGCTGTAGTGCGATCCGAAAGTTTTTCAGTGATGCGCATTCCATAATGCACAACAGCCAGGGAAATCATAGCATGTAACCACCGATTGACAAACATCAGCACCTTTGGATTCACAATGCCGATCATTTTCATCACATAGAAATAGACGAAATTCAAGCCAACATAGGTGAAACTATGTCCCTCCGGATGTCCCGCATTATTTGGCGACCAGGGCAACCAGTTGTTGTAATCATAACCATCAACCCAGGAAGCTGAAGACTCAATGATCAGGAAGTGATCGTCATGCATCCCATAACCGGGCGAAAAGATCACAGCCACGATCCTTGCCAGGAAAGCAACAAACAGGATTCCCCGCCAATTATGCATTTTACCGATCAGTTGTTGCATCAGAGTTTTTCGTATTCACTAAAGACCAGCGACATGTACGCATGGCATCGCTGTCGTTCTCTGGCTAATTTTTGTGGTTCAAAGGTATTATCCGGAAATGACTTGGCGTCCATGTTGTATGAAAAATTGCCTTCCGGTGTGATCCAGCCAAAACCTCTGTTTATTGTATGTAAGGCGAAATCGGGTGAATTAGGATTTAGCAGATCCTTTGCCCATTTGTATTTCTTGAAATCACCTTTCAATTGATACAATAAGGTGCGTACGACATCCGCCTGGGAACCCAGCTTCGTAATTTCTTTACCCCGATAGGCTTTTTTAAGCGGTTCTCCAAAAAACAATAATGGCACATGAAAATGCCCACCAAGATTCGGATTTTGCAAAGCAGCTGATGCATGTCCATGGTCTGCAATAATGACAAAGACCGTGTTTTTATACCATTTATGTTTCTTGCATTTTAACAGAAACCGATACAAGCACTGGTCAGCATAATACAGTGAACTCATGAAGTCCGGTTCGGCGCCGTTCCACACCGGCGAATGGCCTTTGGGATAATCATAGGGCGAATGTGTGCTACCGGTGAAAGCACCATACAGAAACGGTCCTTCGATATGATCGATTTTTTTCAAAAGCAGCTCATAGAGATCAGCGTCGTAATAATTAAGTTTTCCTCGTTTCAGTCCGGCGGGAAAGTCATTCTCATCCTCAACAGTATCAAAACCGTGATCCACAAAATAGCCTCCTATATTACCATATTTGAGATCGCCCGAAAAGAGGTAATGTGAACTGTAGCCCATTTTTTTCAAGTCCTGGTTGAAAGATGGGATCTTTCGATGCTTATCTGGTTGCATACTCACCGACACTTCAGGAAGCGCAGGATATCCACTGAAAATACTTGAATTACCAACTTCCGATGTTCCACCTGTAGCATAAATATGTGAGAACAATAATCCTTCTTTCGCCAGTTTATCAAAATTTGGCGTTGCGCCTTTTTCTCCCGTGATGGATGAGATCGCATTTGCCGTCCAGCTTTCCATGACGAGAAAAACAAAATTGGGCTTATCCTTAGAAAAAATCCTATTTGAATGATTGGTTTCGTAGCTAAAAAAATCGTTTAGGATCTTCCTTGACTCTTGCTCATTGATCCTTGGAAATTCTGCACCGGTGGTACTTCGGTTGTAAAGCATCCAGCTTTTCGCAAAAAAATAGGTTGAATTCACAGAAAGATCGTTGACCGCATATTCCTTGCTAAAATAGGCTGCGTCAATGTTTATGGGGATGGGTTGAGTGCCGCCACGCGCCAAAAGTAAAAATCCCGGAACAAAAACGACCAAGAAGGAGACGGCCGTTAAACCCCGAATCTTCCAATTCGATTCAACCTTAGCATCATCCTGAAACAGAAAAAAATAACGCATTAATTTCCATACACACAGCACTTGAATGATGGCAAAAATGAAATACCAGATCGTCATCGCATAATCAGCAGTTCGCACAACCTCATCAGGATTGATTAAATGTGTAAAAACACGCGTAGTTAATTTGTGATTCCATTCCGGATACGCATTTATTTCTCCGGCAGAAATAAGCACAATGAGCAGTGCTTCAATCAAAACGATGGCACGAAAAAGTATGATTCCGAGTCGAGATCTCTTTACATGAATCACCGTTAGCAAAAGTAACGGCACCAATGATAACAAAGCGGCTGTTGCAAGATCGAGACGTAGTGAGTGCCAAAATGCTCCAAGCCATTCTAAAATGGGAACACTTTGGAATTTATCCCAATTGTGAATCAGGAAAAACACTCTGCCCAGATCAAATAAAAGAATCCAGAACAGCATCAAAGCACCGATACGTTTGAGTGTCAATGTTACTTTTTCCATTCCTGCAAAGATAGGCGCTTCAGACCATATTGGCTTCAGGTATTGTCCGCATGCCGGAAAAGATACTTTTAATCCTCAAAATCTATGTAATATTGCCCTCAATGAAACGCATCGGTATCATTGGTGGTGGATTTAGCGGAGGCATGACCGCCGTGCAGCTTGTGAAACAGGCCAGTATACCCATGGAGATCATTATTATCGATCCTTCAACGCAACCTTTGAGAGGTGCAGCCTATGCGTCATACTCCAACAAGCATCTATTGAATGTGGTCACTGCAAAAATGAGTGCTTTTCAAAATGATCCCGATCACTTTCTGGACTGGGTCATGCAGCAGAATAATTATAGAAACAAGGATCGGCAGTTGATCTCCGGGGCTTTTTTGCCTCGAAATTGTTACGGCGACTATCTTGATACGATCTGGCAGGAAACCATTGCCCTTGCAGCAGAAAAAGCTATCGTAATAACCTGGTTGAACCAAACAGTCATTAACCTATCACATGCTGAAAAGGGATTTGAGATCCAACTTTCCCAAGGGGAAACCATACTGGTAGAACGTTGCGTGATTTCTACAGGTAATTTACCTCCGCGAAACCCAACTGTTCCCGAAGTCGAAAATTTGACAAAGCCCTTCTATTTTCAGAATCCGTGGAAAGCAGATGCTGTGAGTAATTGCACGTCAAGTTTGCCGGTGCTCATCATCGGAAATGGTTTGACCATGGTGGATACGGTGATCGGGTTGCGTGAAAAAGGGTTCAGAGGGAAAATCATAGCCGTATCACCGCATGGATTCAATATCCTTCCGCACAGACATAATGGTATGCGTTACGATGCAATAAATTTGGAGCTGGAAGGATCAAAATCTCTGCAGGAACTGGTCGGCATAGTTAATCGACACGTGAAGGCCGTTCGCGAATTTGGCATTTCCGCCGAACCGGTAGTTGATGCGATCCGTCCTCATTTCAGAAGATTATGGCAACACCTGTCAGTTGAAGAAAAATCACTATTCATGTCGCGCTTACGGCATCTATGGGGGGTTGCCAGGCATCGGATTCCTTTGCACGTTCATGACAAGATTCAGCAGCAACGACTTGAAGGAAAGTTACAGGTTTGTTCAGGAAAGATCTTACACCTCAAGAAAAATGAGTTTGGCTTAACAGTGACCTATCTTGATAAACGCGAAGATGCCACAAAAGAAATACATGTTTCAAGAGTCATTAACTGTACAGGACCAGAGACTGACCTCTCGAAGGCCGACGGGCATTTTCTTAAAGATTGCTTGAGTCAGGGAATGATCGTTCAGGATCCGCTGCGATTGGGAATCGTTGCAGATATTCATTCTTTTGAAATCATTGATGCTAATGGCAGAAGACAAAAAGATCTGTTTACGCTGGGATCTTTGCTCAAAGGTGAATTATGGGAAAGCACTGCCGTCAATGAACTTCGTCAGCAAGCCGAAGCATTGGCGACACGACTTTTATCTAGGTAATTTACTCCTGCAAGAGCAGTTTAGCATCCGCGATCAGCCTGTCAACATCCGATGGAGAAGTTCCATCATAATATCCTCGAATACGTTTTTGCCTATCGACAAGCACAAAATTATTGGTGTGGATAAAATCAGATCCCACATCACCCTGATTGATGGCCTCAGCCGGTTTGAGCACAAAAAAGGATTTTCGAGCCAACTCGTATAACTTCTCCTTCGATCCTGTCAAAAAATGCCATTGCGCACGATTTGCCTTATGCATTATCGCGTAATTCTTTAGTTGATGCGGCCTGTCATTATCCGGATCAACCGTAAAACTCAAAATCTCAAAGTTCTTTTCTTTGGCGAATGCCTCTTGCACGCGACACATCTGACCGTTCATTTTTGGACAGATCGTTTTACAGGTTGTAAAAAAGTATTCTGCAACGTAAACTTTACCTTTCAACTGCACATCTGAAAACGTCACACTGTCTTGGTCTAGGAAGGAAAAATGTCCGATCTTATGTCCATACCCCAAACGTACTAGTTCGGGATCCACCATTTCCTCGCTCACATCCACAGGATTGATCACCGGCAATTCTTTTTTATCCTCCACAAGGCTATTCCAATAGATCAGCGAAATACAAATTCCTGAAAAAAGCGCTAAAAAAAGGAGCCGTTTCATTGTTATCCGTTTACGTTTTCTATGATCTGACCAATGTAATTCAGTAACTTCTCTTTACCAAACGCGGAGTCACTTGATGTCGTGAACACAGGAGGCATAACTTCCCAGTATTTGAGCATCTCTTTTTTATACTTCGTCAGGTTTTTCTGCAAGGCAGAAGATGAAAGTTTATCAATCTTGGTGAACACCATGGCAAAGGGTAATTCTTTCTCTCCACACCAATTCATGAATTCAATATCGATCTTTTGCGGGTCCAACCGGGAATCGAGCAAGACAAAAACGTTCAAAAGTTGCTGCCTTTTTGTCAAATAATCTGCGATGAATCGTTCCCATTTTTCGCGTTGAACTTTGGATGCTTTGGCATAGCCATAACCGGGAAGATCTACGAGAAACCATTGCTCATTGATAAGGAAATGGTTGATCAACTGCGTTTTCCCCGGTCTGCCGGAAGTTTTGGCCAGACTTTTATTTCCCGTAAGCATATTGATCAGCGAGGATTTCCCCACATTCGAACGCCCGATAAAGGCAAATTCAGCACGGTCCTCTTTGGGACAAAGCGTATGATCTGTGTTTGAAACAACAAATGTTGCCTTGGTAATTTTCATAGGATACAAAGGTAGCGAGATTCGGTTGACAATCCCTTCGACAATATTAAACTATGATGCTTTGCGAACTATTAACAGATTTTTGTGTTTTTAAAAAGTGAAATAAGCTACATTTGACACTCTAAAAGAAGCGTTATGCGTTCGATTATTTTTGTTTCTCTGGTTTCATCCCTATTTGTTGCGTGCAGCAGTGAACCCAATGTTGTGCACTTACGCACCGTGAAAGGTCATAAAACAGGGGCTGTAAAGGTGAATGCTAACCGCATGCTAACCGTTGAAATTGAAGGAATGTCGTGCGAGATGGCTTGTGGAGGAAGCATCAGAACAAATTTAAAAGCTACAGGTGCTGTTGATCGCGTTCAATTTGATTTTGAAGAAGGACGAAAGATTCAAACTGCATTTATTTCTTACGATAGCAACAAGATCTCAGACAGCGAGATGCTGAAGTTGATTCAAACAATCAATGAAAAGCAATTCACGACGCATAAATATTCTTCTGAAGAGATCAGTGACACTAATGAGGAAAGCACTTCAGAAAACAATAACGCTGAAGAGTCATCTTCTGTGGATGTTTCAGAAGTTGCGCCATCGATCGAACTTCCCAATCTTTTCGATCTTTTGAAGAACCTGGTCAGGTAATTCGTAATTCGTAATTCGTAAAAAAATTAATTCTGAATCCCGAATCCTGAATTCCGAATCGCCCCCTATTTCGGTCTTTTTTAGTTACTACTACGCATAACCTTGCGCAAAACTACGTAGTACAGATTCCGTGAATGGGTTTAAATTGACTGGCAATTCAGATAAAAATACATTTCAGGCTTTTTTCATGACTTTACTTTGTCTCAAGAAACAAAAGAAAACAAGTAAAAAACATAAAAACAAAAAGTCATGAAAACAAAAAACATCTTCACAGTTCTTCTCGCTACCACCTTAACAAGCGGATTCTTTGCTCAAGGTATTACCTTACAGTCTGAAATTAAAAATCCAACCTGCTTTGGCGACCTCGATGGCTCCATCACTGTTACTCCTTCTGGAGGAGTTGGTGGCTATAAATATTTCTGGTCAGTAAGTGGGACAGAATCATACATTGAAGGATTGGCAGCTGGCACCTATGATTTGACTGTTTTAGATGATGCCGGAAACACAGCAACTCAATCGTATACACTTACACAACCGGAGAAAGTTCTCATTCAGGGCACCCTCAAAAAAGTCACCAACTTCGGCGGTCATGATGGTGAAATCACACTTAATGTTACGGGTTTGACTCCAACATACAACGTGGATTGGTCTTCAACTCACGGAACAGGAATTACACAAGGTCAACTCAATCAAACAGGTTTGTCTGCCGGCGTATACTTAGTAACTGTAACCACAGAAGGAGGTTGTCTAGCATCCAAATCTTTTATTCTCACTCAAAAAACTCCAAGACTTGTCAATCAGGGATTACTGAACAACATGAATTCAAGTGGACACATTGGACGTTCAGCTCTTGTCTATCCAAATCCGAGCAATGGACCAGTAAACTTCAGCAATGTTGAAGCAACAGATACTATTGAGATCTACAATCAATACGGAATTCTTGTACAGCATGTAAATGCGTTAGAAGGAACGCAACTGCCTACAGGTAACTATAATGTCATGATCACACATGCTGATGGAAGCCATGAAGTGGAGACGTTAGTTGTGCGATAAAAATACGTTCAATTCAAAAATCAAGAAAAGGGTTGTCTCGAAAGGATAACCCTTTCAGGGTATTTTTTAAACCATTTATTTGTGGAATTAATTCAAATACTGTAACTCGCGCCCGATTACATGAAACCATGGCTCTAACATCTTTGTTTTCCGGTGTAATCATGCTAAAACTTACTAAATGGCTACACTTCTACCAGTATGGGCGCTATGCAGCACCCTTGCTATTACTAATAGGGATTTTGTGTCTATGGGCACTGATCCAGCACCAATAATTTATTCCAAGAGCAATACCGAACTTGTTGTTACGTTCGAAAAATTCAGCAGCAAACAACGAGAGGAATTACTGCAATCTTTAGCTCAAATCAATGGATTGAAGGTCCTTGGGTCGTGTGAAAAATTGCGTTGTTTTTATTTCTCTTTCGATCCATCTGTCTATGTATCTGAAGAAAGCGCTTTCGAAGCCATTCAATTGAAAACCAAAAATTTTCAACCCCTTCTTAAATCAGGAACTACGGTTCAGGATGTTGAGCGAGCTTGTGTAAAATAAAGATAGACATGATAAAATATTTATTTCTTTCAATCATTTTTTGTTCGATATCGCTGATCTCACTTTCTCAAGGTGGTACCTGCGGAACTGCGGCTTCTATCACTGTAAATGCAAGTTGCACCAACACGAGTTTCGCTATTAACACGAATGGGACAGAAGATCCTGGAGCGTCCTGCGTTACAGCTGGTTCCAATTACTATGATGGTTGATATAAATTTACAGCGTTAGCAACTACAACAATAATTGAAATTTCTGGAGCAAATAGGAACATCGGACTTTCTGTTCACTCTGGTTGTCCTGGCAGCGAATTGGCTTGTCAGTATTCCAATACTGGGTCCGCAACTATAAATCTTACGACAACTGTTAGCACTGTCTATTACATTAGAATTCAAAGGAGAAGTGGAAACAGTAATGCTAACCTCTCAGGTTCAATCTGTGTTCATAATCCAATCCCAGCCCCTTCTAACGACAATTGTTCATCACCTGTTTCACTCTCTCCTGCAGCGTCAGGTTCCGGCACATGTACAACAATCAATGGCACAACATACGGTGCAACAGCCTCACCACAAACGACATGTACCGGAATCGCAGATGACGATGTTTGGTATTCCTTTGTGGCAAATAGCGCGAACCATCAGGTAACAGTGGACGGGATAGCTAATTTCAATGCTGTTGTTCAAGTCATGAGTGGCAGCTGCGCCGGGACGTTAACCAGTATTGCCTGCATCAATGCAACAGGAACGGATGGTATTGAAACGGCAAGCTTAAATGGGTTAACCATTGGCGCGACTTATCTCGTTCGAGTGTACCACAATGGCAATGGTTCTGGAGTCAATGCCGCGAATTCTTTCACGATATGCGTCACTAGTTCCGTTCCTGTTTGTACCCTGGGAACGGGGAATTTAACGGCCGCCTCACTCCCTTATTCTTCAGGGGCTCAAACGACGTGCGGCGCAGGAGATGATATTACATCCGCAAACAGTGCCGTATGTGGTTCAAGTTTGTACTATGGAGGTAATGACAAGGTAATTCAATTTACGCCAACAGCATCCGGAAACGTCTCAATAAACCTTACGTCTGCTGGAACATGGGTAGGCATCACGCTTTATCAAGGTTGCCCTACCACGGGTGGTACATGCATTGCTTACAGTCAAAGTTCAACAGGAAATCAATCCATTGGTTGTGCCACCGTAGTTTCTGGTCAAACTTACTATCTCGTTGTCGATTCATGGCCATCCCCAACATGTAATGCCTTTAGCGTTACGATTTCCGCACCTACTGGTGGAATCCCTGCGGGAACAACCTGTTCGAATGCCGTGGCCATGACACTGCCCTACTCTGCAACAGGTCAATCTACACTCTGTTTTGGAAATGATTACACGAATTCTAGCACCGGTTCTTGTGGAACCCTTTATGAATCGGGAGAAGATAAAGTGTACTCGTTCACCACAACGGGCGCAGACTGTTTCAACCTAAACCTCACAAATGCGAGTACCTCCTACATCGGTTATCAGGTTTACTCCGGTTGCCCTGGTACCGCAGGCACTACTTGTGTAGCTAATGGGGGAGGTGCTACATCCGGCACGCTCACGGGATCCTTTTCAGTGTCGGCAGCAGGTACTTATTACCTTGTGATTGACACATGGGCATCACCTTCCTACGTGAATTATGATTTAGAACTCTACTCTCTGGGTGGCGCTCCTGCCAATGACCTGCCTTGTAATGCCCAAACCCTTACATTAGGCACCACTGCAGCCGGTGACAACAGTTGCAGTAGCGGAACAGGTGAACCTGCTGTTCCCGCAGGATGGACTGGTGGATCGGTTAACTCTGTCTGGTATAAAGTTACGTTGACCTCTTCGAGCGCGATCGTAAAAACGATTGGCGGATCATTGAGCAACACGCAAATTGCCGCCTACACGGGCACTTGTGGTGCAGGCTTAACCTATTTCGGAGCAAACACGGATATTGGTGTGTGTGGAACTAGTACAAACTATGCGTCACAATTAACCCTGACTGGCAGTTCCGGGACAGTATTTTACATTCAAGTAGATGGTGAGAACAGCCTTGCAGGAACCTTCTCCATCATTGCCATTGATGGTTCTTCCAGCTTTCCTGGAATACAGGGACAAGATTGCAGTCAACCTAATCCAGTTTGTCAATCAACCATGTCTGTTTCCAACCCAGGTTATAGTGGCAACGGAACTACCTGCGACATCAATTCAGGGTATTGTTTAGCTTCCGGAGAGCGCAATGTGGTATGGTATCGAGTGCCTATATTAGTTTCGGGCACCTTGAATTTTGATATCGTACCGAATGATTTTGATTATGCATCCGAATCGGAAACAGATTACGATTTTGCTGTTTGGCAAACGGCAATGACAGGGGGAGTCTTAGGAACCGACTTTTACAATTGTAGTCAAATTGCGGCCGGAACAGCACCAACGATCGTATGTAATTACTCTTATCTTGGTGTAACAGGTGTGGGTACAGCGGGAAATGCACCAACAGTGCTTTCAACGAATGCCTGTCCAACCTGTCCCGGCAGTTACAATCCCACAACGACTTACTCTGCTGCGTATGAGACAACTATTGATGCGATTGCGGGAGATGAATACCTCATAGCCATAAGTAATTACTCGAACAGTACTTCCGGTTTCCGAATTCAATTTTTGGGAACGGCTACTATCAACTATGCTGCTGCAACTTTGACCAATGAAGTTTATTGGACCGGAGGGGATGCCACAACCCCGACTGTATGGACGGATGTAGACAACTGGGGAGGTTGTGCCGCTCCGGATTGCAGTAGAGATGCCTTTGTGTCTACACTTTCTAATGAGCCAGTTTTGGTATCCGGACAGACCTATGCCACAAAGGATCTCACCATTCAGCCAGGTGCATCACTGACTTTGCAAGCCAATGCGACCTTACAAATTTGTGGTAACTTTTACAACTATGGTTCTTTAAATGCTGACCCGACCTCTACGATCGTATTTATGGGAACAGGAAATAATCAGATTATTTCAGGTGGATTTACAGGCTCCAATAGGTTTGGAAACCTAACTATAACCAAATCTAATGCATCATTCAACGTGACTGCTAACATAGACATAGAAGTAGGTGGAACGTTTACTACCAGCAATGCCACGAGTGTTTTCAATAGCAATGGAAAATACATGTCTATCTCCGGGAACTTCAATAATTATAGCGGAAACACAACTTTTTCAAATACAGGGACAACAGGAACAGTGGAATTCAACGGAAGTGGAGCCCAAACCTACAACCAGGGATCTGCGCAACTTGATCTCAATTTTGTCATTGTAAATAACACAGCTGCAGTAGGAAGTGGCGTATCGCTTTCAACAAATATGTTCATTAAATCAAGTACAGGAACACTGACATTAAGTAACGGAACGATCACTACCGGTGCTTTACGCGTAGATGTTGCCAATACGTCTGCTGCTGCTGTAACTGCTGGAACAACAAGTAGCTTTATTGATGGAAATTTGAGAAGGTATCTTGCCTCCACTGGAGCCTACAACTGGCCGGTTGGAAATACCACTGTGGGTTATCAGCGTGCGTTAACGACCTTTTCAAGCTGCAGTATCGGCTATATTGACGGCAGATTTGATTCATGGCCCGGTACAGCAGGTTATCCGCCAACACAAAATGGAACAGAATGCGGTTCAACCTACAACATAGCAGCAATGAATAATGGTTATTGGACTTTAACCGCTAATACAGGAACAGGGGCCTACGACATTTCTCTTTTCCCTAGAAATGCCACCAATGTCGGGGTCAATTGGACCGTCATGAAAAGAGCTACACTAGCAACAACAGGATGGAACCTGGATGGCTCTTGTGTTTCCTCTTCTTCAACTCAGGTGAATCGGAATGGGCTTTCAGGGTTCTCTGTTTTCGGAGTGGCTCAAAGTTCAACCCCACTTCCATCTGAATTAATCCTTTTTGCCGGTGAAAAGGTGGGTGAAGACAACTTGCTGACCTGGAAAACAGCCAGTGAACACCAAACATCTCACTTCGAATTACAACGTTCAGAAAATGGATTTGATTTCGAAGTTCTTGCCACTGTAGGAGCTGCAGGAAACAGCACTCAACTTTTGAACTATGAGCAATTTGACACAGATCCGTTCAGAGAAATTACCTATTATCGTCTGAAAATGGTCGATATGGACGGTAGTTTCTACTATTCAACCGTTTTAAGCCTGGCTCGTGAACTTGGAAACGTGTTTGTTTCGGAAGTTTTTCCAAATCCTACCTCTTCGGATGTTTCCTTCGAAGTCGTTAATCCGGAAAAAGAATCTCACATGCAAATAGGGCTATTCGACCAATCCGGCAGATTACTTGAAACAATGGAATCCGTTTGCAACATTGGAAAATCGATCATTCATTTGAACTTGTCTACCTACAGCCGAGGTGTTTACACATTAAAGATTTCTTCCGATATTCTGGAGAATTCTGAAGTCAGAAGACTCATTAAGAATTAAGATTTTACGATTTTTGCGGAATGAAACTTCATTACCGCGAAATGGGCGAAGGAAAACCATTAGTCATCTTGCATGGCCTGTTTGGTTTTTCAGACAACTGGCAAACGCATGCCAAAAAATTTGCTGATTATTTTCGGGTGATCCTTGTGGATCTTAGAAATCACGGTCATTCGGAGTGGAGCGATGATTTTTCATATGAGATCATGGCAGAAGACCTTTACGAACTTGTTCAAGGGTTAGGTCTTGGTTCATTTATTCTTCTCGGACACTCCATGGGAGGAAAAGTAGCCATGCATTACGCTCAAAAACATGAGGATTCGTTGGAAAAACTAATCGTTGTGGATATTGGGATCAAACAATTCCCCATGCATCACGAGCATATCATCGCAGGGATGCATGCCATCGATCCCACGGAGATCAAAGCACGCAGCGAAGCGGAAAGTATCCTGAGAAAACATATTGACTCAGAAGGTGTAATTCAGTTCTTACTGAAGAATCTCTACTGGAAGGAAAAAGGTGTTTTAGCATGGCGGATGAACTTGCCTGTACTCGAACGTGAGATGAAAGAGATCCTTGCAGAAGTGCCGAATATGGAGGTTATGACACCCACACTTTTTATACGTGGCGCACTCTCAAATTACATTCTGGACGAAGACTGGGAGAGTATCGAAGAACTTTTCCCTGATTCAGATCTTGTAACCATTAATAATGCCGGACACTGGGTTCACGCCGAAGCACCGGAAGAATTTATAGATGCTGTTTTGAGTTTTTGTCTGAGGTAATCAACGAATCGTATGTCGCGTTGTAATTACCTTTTCTCCTTGCTGAAGGGTTACAATATAAATACCTGAAGCAAGTCTTTCATTCGAAACACCAATATTATTCATCCCCTTAACAAGAAATATTGGAAGCGTTACAACAGTTGCACCTTGCATTGTCGCAACATACAAGACTCCCTCGCCTTCGGAAATATCTGAATGTACAGTCACCTGAAAATCCTTTTCACTGGGGTTCGGTAAAGTGCTTATTGTTATACCTTTGCTCCCTTCCTCACATGCAACAGCTTGAAGGTCATAGGTAGTGTACATTCCATCGAGATCAAACTGCACAAGTCTATAGTAATTTAGACCAATGTAAGGTAAATAATCCGTCAAACTGTATTCTATCGTAGAAGTCGAATTGCCTGCAGCGCCAATAGCTCCCAGGACATCCCACGTACTTCCGTTTCTTGAGCGATCTAACCTGAAATAACTTGTATTATGCTCACTCGCCGTAGACCATAAAAGTTCAATAGTTTTGTTATTCTCACAACTCGCCTGAAATGAAAGAAGGGTTATCGGCAAAGGCGCAAACGAACCATCCGAAGAAACTGTGAAAGGAGAGAAACTGGTAATTCCAGAGGCCGTTATTGAACCGTTATTGACAGTTCCTCCAATATTGTCCCACATTGATGAACCTGAAATGTAATGTGCCATGAATGCATTTGCCGCGTTAAAGTCATTAATTCCTTCACCTGAATTCCAACCAAGAGTCAATGTAACATTACTACCACCACTTACTGCCTCGGTTATATGCCATGTACGATTCACAACCGCCTTGTTTGTGGTTGTTCCTATACCGGTGCCATTGTTTGTAACGTTATCCAAAACTTGAATACTGAATGTTTCCGTTGAGCCTGTATTAACAAGTGTAGCGGGATTATATGCACTGTTCCCTAGCGGATAAAAAGCACTAACGCCATTCGCAACGATACGTCTAAATAATCCGGTTGAATTTGTAACGACATAACTCGAAGAATTACCCCCCGAAACACTTACACCTGAATTAACAGTGAGATTATTAGTCCCTAAAATGAGTTTTCCAGCTGTTAGTGTTAAAGAAGAGCTTATCGTTAGCGGAACATTCAACGTCAGATTACTTGCAGATTTATTCAAAACTAGTCTGGGAATGGTTGGATTGGTGGCGCTGCCTGATTTATTAATAGTTTGACTTATCCCTCCCGACATTGTGGCCGTTCCGCCACCACCACCAAATGAAATGGCGGAGGAATTTGAAGACATGACTGTTATATTACCTTGATAGATGCAGTTAGCAGTATAATTCGCCTGAAGAGTCCCACCATTATTGTCTTCAAAGATCACATTCCCTACATAGGTATCTGGATTCGTATTTGCCAAACGGAATGCCCCTGAGGTTCCAGTGGTTGTGAATTGAGAGGTGCTGTTAAACGTATTTCCACCGGAACTAGCATTTGTTGATGTTCCATTTTTAGCAGCCACGACTGCACCATTAAAAGTAGCCCCATTAAAATATATATTTGGCGAAGTAAAGGTAAGTGCAGCATTAAATGTGGCATTATTATCAAAATAAACCGTAGCATTTCCAGTTAGTGTAAATGCTTGGGATGTAGTGCCTATTTGCTGAAAACCTCTGAAATAGATAGCTCCGTTTGAATAACCCGCTGAACCAATTGAAATCGTTTTTGCATTGGCAAGTACCGGCACACCCGTACCGAACCCCAAGTAAATGTCAACCGCAGTGGTAGCCACATTCGATAGAATTATATTTCCGTTAAACTGATCATTGGAATTTTGACCTAAAATAAAATCCCCACTACTACTTGCCGTCTGATTGATCGTACACGTTGAGTTGAAGGTATTTAGGTGACCACCATTGCTGTTAGATGTACCACCAGTTTTATTGAATTCTGCAGCGCCATTGAACACACCTCCTCTGACATAAATGTTCGGTGCTGTTAAGGTGAATGCGCCCCCGAATGTGCAGGTAGCCGCCGCATTACCATAACCAATGTGAACAGAACTTGAACCTGTAGTAGTTAAATTCAATGCTGCTGAACCTTGCTGGGTTATTCCTTGCAGATAAAGGTATCCTGCAGAAAAACCAGAAGCTCCAACCTGTATATTCTTAAGTGGTGCGATAACGCATGAAGCCGATGCATTCCAACCAATAGTTGTACCTGTAGAACTACCAGTTTGTGTAATGATAACATTGCCATTAAAAAGATTGGACGCTGTATTCTCACATAATGTTAACCTTCCTGAACTATTGTTGTTCAAATAAACATCCCCATTATAAATGTCCCTTGTCGTATTAGCCATAGACCAATAGCTCGTACCCGTACCTAAAGCAGAGGTATAATTAAGTGTAAGATTTCCATTAAAGGTATTGCCACCCGAATTGGTGTTTTGTGATCCAGAGGTTTTTGTGGCAATAACCGCAGCATTGAACGTGGCGCCGTTAAAATAAATATTTGGTGAATTTACTGTTAAGGCACCGTTGAAAATTGCTTCGTTATCGAAATACACCCTGGCAGTTCCCGTTTGCGTTATTGATTGTGCAGTTGAACCTGTTTGCTGAAATCTGCGGAAATAAAGAGAGCCAAATGAAAATCCGGCTGCTCCCACGGTAACGGTTTTTGTGTTAGCCAATGTAGGATTTCCCGAATTATACCCGAGGTAAATATCTGCAGTACCTGATGCAGCTACATTCGTAACGATTATGTTGCCATTAAACTGATCATTAGAATTACTCCCAAGAATAAAATCCCCTCCACTTGTTGCAGTTTGATTGATGGTACACGTAGAGTTGAAGGTATTTAAATTCCCATTATTACTGTTTGTTACCCCACCTGTTTTACTGAATTCAGCAGCGCCATTAAAAACTCCTCCCCTGACATATATATCCGGAGCAGTGACAGAAAATGCACCTCCAAATATTGATGTTGCTACAGCATTTGCAGTACCAATATATATCACACTCGAACCAGTCATTGTTAAATTCGAAGCCGCAGTTCCGGATTGGGTAATACCTTGAAGATAAAGGTAACCGACACTAAAACCCCCAGCTCCGATCTGAATATTTTTCGTTGCCGCCATAGCAGATGAAGATCCAAGATCCCAGCCAATTGCAGTACCTACC
>Ga0172367_10002256_pt1 | contig 26641 bp, 26 predicted proteins | sample Lak10m_FD_114542 | JGI IMG/M metagenome (GOLD analysis project Ga0172367, IMG submission 114542) | Freshwater microbial communities from Kabuno Bay, South-Kivu, Congo - kab_022012_10m | ecosystem: Environmental > Aquatic > Freshwater > Lake | place: Democratic Republic of the Congo: South-Kivu...
CTCGAGCAGAAGATCGGCCATCCGCTGGCCGGCGCCAACACCGCCTGGGTCCCGTCGCCGACCGCCGCGACCCTGCACGCCCTGCATTACCACAAGGTCGACGTGTTCGCCCGTCAGGCCGAACTGGCCAAGCGCACCCCGGCTTCGGTTGACGACATCCTGACCATCCCGCTGGCCAAGGACACCAGCTGGAGCGACGAGGAAATCCGCAACGAGCTGGACAACAACTCGCAAGGCATCCTCGGCTACGTGGTGCGCTGGATTGACCAGGGCGTCGGCTGCTCCAAGGTGCCGGACATCAACGACGTCGGCCTGATGGAAGACCGCGCCACCCTGCGCATCTCCAGTCAGCTGCTGGCCAACTGGCTGCGCCACGGCATCGTTACCGAAGCGCAGGTGGTCGAAAGCCTCAAGCGCATGGCACCGGTGGTCGATCGCCAGAACGCCGGCGACCCGCTGTATCGTCCGATGGCCCCGGACTTCGACAACAACGTCGCCTTCCAGGCCGCGCTGGAGCTGGTGGTCGAAGGCACCAAGCAGCCCAACGGCTACACCGAGCCGGTGCTGCATCGCCGTCGTCGCGAGTTCAAGGCCAAGAACGGTCTGTGATTCGGACGCTGCGCGAATAGAAAACCGCCCTCCGGGGCGGTTTTTTTATTTCAGCATGACTCCAGCACCGAACTTCGCTGGACTACGCCACAGCCCGTTGTGGAAGGTTTATCAAGAACTTACGTGAGTTCATCCTATGCCGGTGCTTTCCGAAACTTGACCCGGCTTCCATCCGCTTGGCTCCCAAGAGGCTCCTGGAATCGGGTCTTTCCAAGGAGTCAGCTATATGGCCAAGATCAAACTCACCAAGTCCGCAGTCGATGCGGCACAACCCCAGGCGCAGCCCATTGAGCTGCGCGACACGCTTGTTCCCGGCTTCCTCTGCAAGATCACGCCAGCGGGCCGCAAGGTGTTCATGCTCCAGTACCGGACGAACGCCGGCGAGCGCCGCAAGCCCGCGCTGGGCCAGTACGGCGAACTGACCGTCGAGCAGGCCCGCTCGCTGGCGCAGGAATGGCTGGCCCAGGTGCGCCGGGGCGGCGATCCGGCAGCGGACAAGGCCGAGGCGCGCAAGGCGCCGACGGTCAAAGACCTGTGCGTGAAGTTCATGGAGGACTACTCCAAGCAGCGCAACAAGCCCAGCACGCAGAAAGGCTACCAGAGCGTCATCGACCGCAACATCATCCCGATGCTCGGCCGGCTGAAAGCCCGTGACGTGAAGCGCCCGGACATCGCCGGGATGATGAAGAAGATGGCCCACAAGCCCGCCGACGCGAACCGCACGTTCGGCGTCATGCGCCGGATGTTCAACCTGGCCGAAGTGTGGGGCTACCGTTCCGACGGCACGAACCCATGCCGCCATGTCCCGATGTATCCCAACGGCAAGGCCACCCACCTCATCAGCGACGAGGACATGGGGCGGATCTTCCGCCAACTCGACAAGCTGGAGGCGGAGGGGCTGGAGAACTACGTCATTCCCCTGGCGATCCGCTTGCAGTTCGAGTTCGCCGGCCGTCGCTCCGAAATCGTCGGCCTGCAATGGGATTGGGTCGATCTGGAGAACCGGCGGGTGGTCTGGCCGGACAGCAAGACCGGCGGCATGTCGAAGCCCTTGAGCGAGGAAGCCCATCGGCTGCTCTCGACGGCACCACGGCGGGAAGACTGCCCCCACGTCCTGCCGTCGCCGAGTCATCCAGGGCAGCACCTGACCACGGGCGAGTATTACAACGGCTGGAGCCGTGTCCTCAAGGCAGCGGGTGCGACGCATGTGGGGACGCACGGCATCCGCCACCGCTCGGCCACCGACATTGCCAACTCCGGCATCCCGGTCAAGGTCGGCATGGCGCTGACCGCGCACAAGACCGTGGCGATGTTCATGCGCTACGTCCACACCGAGGACGATCCGGTGCGCCAGGCGGCGGAACTGGTGGCGAACCGGCGCAAGACGATCACGGGTGCGCGCCGTGCCGAGGAAGCGGCGGCATGAGCAAGGAGAGGCTTTCGGCGGCGGGGGTTCCCCCCGCCATGCCAATTCGCCAAACAGTGTCTGGCGAATCTTCCTGGGCGCCGATGCCAGAGGGTGGCATCGGCGGTCGTTCTGGTATAAAATTTTATACAGGCGGTGCGTGATGGAGAAAGAGATTCGCTGGGTCGGGTCGGCCTACGACGACCTTTTGGACTTTCCCGTCGAAGCCCGCCGGCAGGCGGGGTTCCAGTTGGGCAAGGTTCAGGCAGGTCTGGAGCCGGAGGACTGGAAGCCCTTTGATGAGGTGGGGGCCGGCACCCGTGAAATCCGCATCCGGGAAGCCGGTGGCGCGTTCCGGGTGATGTACGTCGCCAAGTTCGAGGAAGCCTTGTACGTCCTGCACTGCTTCCAGAAGAAGACCCAGGCGACCAGCCAGCAGGACAAGCGCATCGCCGAGGCGCGCTATCGAGCCATCGTCAACGCGAGGAAAGGCAAGCCATGAAGATCGACACTGAAATCCGCCATGTGACCAAACCGGGGGCGAACCTGTTCCTGGAGCTGGGATTCCCACCGGAGGAAGCCAAGCGGCTGCACCAGGCGTCGCGACAGCAGATCAATGACACCAGGCAGCTCAAGGAACAGCTCATGACCGAGCTGGCGGCGTGGATCGAGCAGCACCACTTGAAGCAGGCCGAAGCGGCGGAGATTCTGATGGTGTCCCGCCCGCGCGTGTCGGACGTGGTGAACAAGAAGACCACCAAGTTCACCATTGATACGCTGGTCGAAATGTTGAGCCGCATCGGAAAGCCCGTCCGGCTGGCGGTCGGCCAGTAGGCACAGAGGTACGATGGCCATGCACCACCACGCCCCTCAAGGTACTGACAACGTACTGCTGGATCTCGGCTTCGACGACGCGGAAGGGCTGTCGGCGAAGGCGGCGCTTGCACTCAAGCTCAACGAGCTGATCGACCAGCGCGGCCTGGGCCAGACGGAAGCGGCCCACATCATCGGCATGACCCAGCCCGAGGTGTCCCAGGTTCGCCGCTACAAGCTCCAGAACATTCCGCTGGAGCGGTTGGTGCAGGCGCTGGTGTCGCTGGATCAGCATGTCGAAATCATCGTGCAGCCTGCGCAGCGGGAGCACGCGCCGGGCATCACGGTCGCGGTCTGACTTTGATGGGAAGCCCGATCCCGATCATCGAATCTTTGCGCGATGACCTGACTGCGCTGCATAAGGTCGGTGCGATTGCTCAGGAGACACTGCGGGAGTTCGATGTGCCACTGAGGCCATCCGAGCTTGCCGATTCTCGTATCACTGATACGACAATTCCGGCACGACCGTCCTCTCAATCGTAGGCATCCTTGCGTCCCGGCGTCGGTCAGGGGTTGCCTGCCGGAAAATCCGAAGCAGTGTCTCGGATTTTCACCTTCTCTGAGCTGGCGTAGATCTTCACGCTGCGGTGGTTCGCTTATGTCCGGCGGTCGGCGGCCAAGGTTGCCCAATTTGCCCGCCAGTGTCTGGCGAATCCTCCCCGGTGCCATCGCAATGCGTCTTCATAACCTTCTCCGCGACCGTAGCCCGTACCCGTGTGCCATCAAGGCGGGTCCTTACGCTGCGGTGCGTTTTGGTGCGTTTCGGTGTAAGCTGGTGATCGAATTCTATATTGGTTGATCCGCCGTTATGCCTCAATCGCAACCACTCAAGCGCTTCACTGTCTCCCTCGATACTGAGGACTATGAGGCTTTGCGCAAGCTGGCTGAAGCGCAACGTCCACCGTTGCCGCTCCAGTACGTTGTGCGCTTGGCCATCCGACGCTTTCTGGATCAGCCCGAAGGTACGGTTCTTCGGCCTATTGAGGACGATACACAGTGAAGCAAGCAATGAAATTGGCTATGCCGATATAAAGGACGCGATGCAGCGGGGGGAGTATGACGATCCTGCAAGAAATACTTGAATGGTCTCAAGGCCGTCCAGCGTGGCAACGTGACGCGCTACGTCGGCTCGTACTCAACGGAGAACTCTCCAGCAATGACATTGTTTGCAAGAGTGCGCACGGCCTCGCTGAGCAGCAGGAGACTGCTCCCCTCGCCACGGAGCATGTACCCGGTACGGCGGAACTCAAAGCCGATATCGAGGCGCTAGAAAATTGGGTAGCGGCAATACGTAAACGCCGCAAGAAACCCGTAGAGGTCGCATCCATATGAGCAATGTCAACATCAAACGCGCCGTCGAGAATATTCGGGCGAACACAACCGTTTATACGCCCGTTGTCGAGTTGATCGTTAATGCGATTCAGGCGATTGACGAGGCTGGCCGCACAGATGGGAAAGTTCAGGTTCGTGCGCAACGGAGTGCCCAGATCGAACAGGACGGGAGCTTGCCCGAGGTTACGGGTTTCGACATTGAGGATAACGGCATCGGTTTTACTGACGCGAACCGTAACTCCTTCGATACGCTCTACACCGACCTTAAGATTGCCGAAGGCGGCAAGGGATTCGGCCGATTCACTGCGCTCAAGTATTTCGAAGACCTGCACGTCAAGAGTGACTACCACGATGGCGTCGCCTTCAAAGCCCGCAGTTTTTCAATGGGCAAGGAGCACGAGATTATCGTGCGCGAGAAGATCGAACCAAGCGACAAACAGGACACTGGCACGGTAGTCACTCTGGCGCCTCTGAAGGTGGGGCGCTCCTTCGACAAGAAGCTTTCGACCATCGCCCGCAGCCTCGTGGAACGGCTGCTACCGTATTTCATCACGCAAGATTACGTCTGCCCGGACATTGTTCTTTCAGAGCAGGACGGAAGCGGAGCGATCCGCTTGAATGATTTTGTGAGCAACGAATTGTCTGCCGTTATCCGAGAGATCGGCGTTGATCGCAAAACTTTCACGCTCAAGACTTCCGATACGGAGGAGGAATTTCTGGTTCGTGTGTTCAAGCTCTACTCCCCTCGTAACCAGAAAAGTCGAATCAGCCTTGTCGCGCACAAGCGGGAAGTCTCAGGGGCAGCGATCCACAAATACATCCCAGAGTTTGTGGACGAGTTCTTTGAGAAAGACCGAAACGGAGAGATTGACAGCGCACGTAATTACATCATCAAAGCTTACGTGTTCGGGCCTTATCTAGACCGCAATGTTTCTCTGGAGCGTGGCGGGTTCGAATTTCAAATGGAGAGCGACCTGATTCTGGGCATCGGGCAAACCCAGATCGAGCAGGACGCTGCCTCGATTGCCCGTGAGGCGATGGGCGCAGATATCACGTTCCGCCAGGAAAAGAAGAAAGAGCGTGTACAGTCCTATGTTGATGAAGAAGCACCATGGCACAAGGCTATCCTGGAAAGGATCGACCTGAACGGGATGCCCTATAACCCAAGCAATGAAGAGATCGAAACACGGTTGCAAAAGGAGAAGTTTGCACAGGAGATTGCCATCAAGCGCGATGTGGCCAAGCTAATGGCCGAGACAAATTTCGAGGATGTGCAGGACAGCGTGATCGAGATCGTCAATAAAATCTCCGGCACCAGCAAGAATGATCTGATTCACTACATCGCATTACGCCGAAAAATCCTGGACATCTTCGGCAAGAGTCTTGAAATAGATGAATCTGGAACGTATTCCTCTGAAGGAGTCGTTCACGACATCATCTTTCCACGCAAGGGCGATACCGATATCACGTCCTTTCACGATCACAATCTATGGATTGTAGACGAACGGCTGAATTTCACTACCTACGTTTCCTCTGACCTTCCTCTCAATGGTGGGAATACTGATCGCCCGGACCTATTGGTCTACAACAAGCGGGTTCTGTTCCGAGGAGATAACGAAGCGAGCAACCCGATTACGATTTTCGAATTCAAGAAGCCGCAGCGTGATGACTTCGTTAATCCGTCCTCCCGAGAAGACCCAGTCCAGCAAATCGTGCGCTATGTGAACGACATCCGGGATGGCAAGTACAAAACGCCCGAAGGCCGCAAGATACTTGTTGCTGACAACACGCCGTTCTACGGCTACGTCGTGTGTGATCTGACGACCAAGGTGGAAACTTGGCTGGAGCGCGAGAAGAATTTTACGCCCATGCCCGACCGACTCGGCTGGTTCCAGTGGATGGGCAACATCAATCTCTATGTTGAGGTCATAAGCTGGGACAAAGTGCTGAAAGACGCGAAGATGCGCAGTCAGATATTCTTCCAGAAACTAGGAATCTAGTGCGGCCCTCATGTACCGCTGAATTGTGCTGACTCGGCAAGTTCGAGCGTGAGCCGGAAGAAGCATTACCGTTGACATCTTTCTTTGCGCCGGCAAGAAGTCAGGGCAAATTGAACTGCTGGTACTGGACAAGTCGGGCATCCATATCGCGAATACCTGACCTCTTTGCCCTCGCGTGCGGTGCTGGCGGAGAGGTTCCAGCAGGCGACACATCGCGCGCGTTGCAGCCCCAGCAACGCAAGACAGATAAAGAGCAATTCTGATCTTGGCATCTCTGCGTCCCGGCGTTCCGCCGTCGGGCTCGCGGGCTGCGCCCCGCGCTTCGTGTCGAATCGCGGCCATCCGGCTTTGATCCCTGACGCCTCCGGCCCATGAGGGCCTGCGCGCTCCGCTTGCCCATCTGTGCTTCATGGGAAGTGGGGGCGGTCTTGCTGTTCCCTTCACCGTACCACGGCGTTCTCGCCGTCAAGGGCTGCGCGTGCCTTGCACGCTGGCGGCCGTGGCCGTCATGACCCTGTGACGGCTTGCGCTGCGCCGTGCTGGCGCCGGTTCCGGGCAATTCCGCCCGAGCAACCGGAGCACGATCATGTCGCAACTCTCTCTCGCCTTCGATTCCTCGCTGCTGGTGCGTGACGACCAGGGGCGCTACATGCAGGCCACCGCTGACCAGATTCTGGAGGCGGCCCGCCAGGTCATCGACCAGAAGATCCCGCGCGGTGCGCTGTTCACCTCGCCGGAACTGGTCAAGGACTACCTGCGCACCAAGCTGGTCGGCTTTGAGCACGAAGTCTTCGCGGCGCTGTTCCTCGACACCAAGCATCGGCTGATTGAGTACGCCGAACTGTTTCACGGCACCATCGACCAGGCATCGGTGTACCCGCGCGAAGTCGTCAAGGCGGCGCTGCGGGTCAACGCGGCGGCGGTGGTCTTCTCGCACAACCACCCGAGCGGGAATCCCGAGCCGAGCCATGCCGACAAGGTGCTGACCCAGCGACTCAGGGAGGCGCTGGCCGTCGTGGAGGTTCGCACGCTGGATCACATCGTCGTCGGCAGCGAGGGCACGGTGTCCTTCGCCGAACAGGGCCTGCTGTGATCGAGGGGCTTCGGCCCCTTTTTGCTGCGCCTTGTGACGAACCCTCCGGCCCTTGCGGGCCTGCGCGCTGCGCTTGCCTGTCCGTGCCTGCGTTGGAGGTAGAGGGGCGGTCTTGCTGTTCCCTTCACCGTATCACGGCGTTCTCGCCGTCAAGGGCTGCACGCGCCTTGCGCGCTGGCGTCCTGGCGGCCGTCTGCGACCCCTGACGGCTTGCGCTGCGCCGTGCTGGCGACGGTTCCGGGCAATTCCGCCCGAGTAACCGGAGATCGTCATCATGAACGACAAATCGCATGTTTCGCTGGAACGCCGTGTCTGCCTGGTCTGCGGCACCCACTTCGATACCGGCAGCGTTCTGCTCGACAAGCGCCTGCGCGCGAGCATGGAGCGCTACACGACGACGGGCTGGGGCCTGTGCGCCGAACACCAGAAGCTGTTCGACGACGGCTTCGTCGCACTGGTCGAGTGCGACCCTGAGCGCAGTGGCTCGCCGGGCGATCGCTTGAAGCCCGAGCACGCCTACCGCACGGGCCACCTGGCCCACCTGAAGCGCCATGTGTTCGCCGAAATATTCAACGTGCAGCTCGCGGCCGATCAGGTTTGCGTCTTCGTCGAGCCCGGCATCATCGAGCGCATCCAGACGATGGTGGCGCCGGCGGCAAGCTGAGCGCACGGCAAACAACCGGCGCGTCGCCCTGCGGGGCGGCGCGCTTTTTTTCTGCTGCGCCTGGTGGCGAGTCCTTCGGCCCTCGCGGGCCTGCGCGCTGCGCTTGCACTCCAGGGGAACGGCTTGCAGCCGATCCCCGCCGCGCTTTGCTTGGCGTCCCTGACAGCCGCCGAACAGGTTGCACCTGATCGGCCTTCGCGCCTGCGGCGCTGCGCGCTTCGCTTGCGTGGGGTCGGCGCCATCTGCGGCCGTTGCCACAACCGCCGTCTTCCCTCGCTCATCACCTTGTCCGCGACTGTAGCCCGCGCCCGTGTGCCGTCAAGGCGCGCCGGGCCGTGTCCTCGCTGCGCTGCGGGCCGCACCAACCCGGCGCTCGCTTCCTTGACTGCCCCCGGCCACGGACTCCCTGTCGTCGCGGGCGATGAACTCAGGAAAGACGGTGGCAACGAGGCCGGCCCAGGTCTCCGCGCCGACCCCACCGGAAAGCCGAAAGGCGGGCTCCGAATCTAGGAATCCGGTGTGCGGTTTCAACAGCAAACCCTTTTGTCAGGAGAAAGACCATGCAACTTGCATCCCGCTTCGCTTCCCGTTCGCCGGTGCTGCGCTCGGACTACCCCTTGTCGGATGACCAAATCCGCGCCGTGGCCCCGTCCATCTTCGCGGAAGCCCCGCACGAAAGCCGTTCGGAACGGTACAGCTACATACCCACCGCCACCGTGCTGCAAGAGCTGCGCGGCGAAGGCTTCCAGCCCTTCATGGTGTGCCAGACCCGCGTGCGCAATGAAGGCAAGCGCGAGCACACCAAGCACATGATTCGACTGCGCCACGCGAGCCAGATCAACGGCCGCGAGGCCAACGAAATCATCCTGCTGAACTCGCATGACGGCACCAGCAGCTACCAGATGCTGGCCGGCATGTTCCGCTTCGTCTGCCACAACGGCCTTGTCTGCGGCGACACCGTGGCGGATGTGCGCGTCCCCCACAAGGGCGACGTGGCCGGGCACGTCATCGAAGGTGCCTACGAAGTCTTGCACGGCTTCGACCGGGCGCAGGAATCCCGCGACGCCATGCAGGCCATCACGCTGGACAGCGGCGAGGCCGACGTATTCGCCCGCGCCGCGCTCGCCCTCAAGTACGACGACCCGGACAAGCCCGCGCCCATCACGGAAAGCCAAATCCTGATGCCGCGCCGCCACGACGACCGCCGCGCCGACCTGTGGAGCGTGTTCAACCGCACGCAAGAAAACCTCATCAAAGGCGGCCTGCGCGCCCGCGTTGCCAACGGACGCCGCCAGAGCACCCGCCCGGTGCAGGGCATCGACAACGGCATCCGCCTGAATCGCGCCCTGTGGTTGCTGGCTGACGGTATGCGCCAGTTGAAAGCCTGAGCCCCACCCGGAGGGGCGGGCAGCCCCTCCATTCATTCCCTTGTTTCATTCTCTCTAGGAGTCATCACCATGAACGCGATTACCCAAACCGAAACCCATGCCATCCACACCGCCGCCGCGCTGGAAGTGGCAGACCCGGCCAAGAACCTGCTTTTTGTTCCGCTGTCGCAGTTGCTGCCGCGCCAGTCCAAGCGCAACGTGCGCAAGACCCCGCGCATGTCGATTCCCGAACTGGCCGCGAGCATCGCGCGCGTCGGCCTGCTGCAAAACCTGATCGTCATCCTTGCCGCTGACGGCGAGCATTACGAAGTGGTGGCCGGAGGCCGCAGGCTGGCCGCGTTGAAGCTGCTGACGAAGAAGAAGCGCATCGCCAAGGATTGGGACGTACCTTGCCTGCTGGTGGCCGATGCGTCCGCCCGCACCGTGAGCCTCACCGAGAACGTGCAGCGCGAAGCCATGCACCCCGCCGACCAGTTCGAGGCGTTCGCCGCGCTGGTGGCCGAAGGCCGCCCCGTCGAGGACATTGCCGCCGATTTCAGCGTGTCCCCGCTGGTGGTGCAGCGCCGCCTGAAACTCGCCAACGTCTCGCCGCGCCTGATGACCGACTACCGCGCCCGAACCGTCACGCTTGAGCAGTTGATGGCCCTTGCCATCACCGACGACCACGCTGCGCAGGAAGCCACGTTCTACAGCGCGCCGCACTGGCAGCGCAGCCCGTCCGCGTTGCGCGAGCACCTGACCGAACGGGAAATCGACGCGCAGCACCCACTAGCCCGCTTCGTCGGCATGGACGCCTACACCGAAGCAGGCGGCGGCACCCGCCGCGACCTGTTCGCCGAGGACGACAGCGGCATCTACCTGAACGATGCGGCGCTGCTGGAACGGCTGGTGCGCGAGAAGCTGGCGGCGCTGGCCGAGGACGTGCGCGGCGAAGGCTGGGCATGGGTGGAGGCCGTGCCGCACCTGAGCCATGCCGACCGGCAGGCGTTCCAGAACGCCCCGCGCCAACGGCGCGAACCGAACGCCCGCGAAGCCCGGCGCATCGCCTCGCTGCAAGACCGCCTCGACAAGACCGATGCCGCGCTGGAAGACGCCTACGAGGCCGAGGACGAAGACAAGGCCGAAGCCCTGCACCAGCAGCGCGAACGGCTGGCGCAGGAACTGGACGCCTTGCAGTCCGGCTTGCAGCACTACACCCCGGACGTTCGCGCCGTGGCCGGTGCCATCGTCACCATCGACCGCGACGGCGAGGCCGCCATTCATCGCGGGCTGCTGCGCGAGGCCGAAGCCAAGGCGCTGCGCACACTGGAAAAGCTGCGCCAAGGCTTCACCGGCGCGGAAGGCGCAGGCGACGACGAAGGCGACGACGCCGAGCCGCCCAAGGCCGCCAACCTGTCCGACCGGCTGGCGCAGCGCCTGAGCGCGCACCGCACCGCCGCGCTGCAAATCGAAGTGGCCCGGCATCCGCAGGTGGCACTGGCCGCGCTGGTGCATGGCATGGTGCAGAGCGTCTTGCAGGACAGCCGCTACGGCCACGACCTGCCGCTGGGCGTGAGCCTGAAAGTGCAAGACCGGCTGGAAGGCATGGCCCCGGACTGGCCGGAGTCATCCGCCGCCGTCGCCCTGTGCGAACTGCAACAGGCATGGGGCGAGCGGTTGCCGCAGGACAGCGCCGAACTGTTCGCCGTGCTGCTGGCGATGGAGCAAGGCGAACTGGTGCGGCTGCTGGCCGTGTGCGTGGCCGCCAGCGTGGACGTGGTAACGCCCCGCGCCACGCCGCACCAGCCCGGCGCGGAACTGGCGCAGGCCGTGGGCCTCGACATGCGCGCATGGTGGCAGCCGAGCGCCGAAGGCTACTTCAACCATGTGCCCAAGGCCGTGATTCTCGACGCCGTACAGCAGTTCGCGCCGTCGCACGTCACCCGGCTGGCCAAGCTCAAGAAGACCGACATTGCCAGCGAGGCCGAGCGGCTGGCCGATGGCACCGGCTGGATGCCCGCCGTGTTCAAGGCCGAGGACGGGGCGGCGCAGGCGAGCACGCCGGAAGAAGCGCAGGACGCCGCCCCGCAGGAAGTCGAGGCCGACGCCGAAGCGGAGGAAGCGGAAACGCTGGCGGCATGAGGTAGCCGCCGAAGCATGGCCCCGGCGCAGACCGCGCCGGGGCTTTTTGCCGTGGTGGCAAAAACCGGGCACGGCGGTGCCCGCCGCGCCCGGTTTCAACGGCCAAAAGCCAAACCGCCACGCCGCCGCCTTCGGTCAGGCGGCGGCGTGGCGGCGCACAAGTGGCCTTGTGCGGGAATGGCTCGACCAGGAGTTGCACTCAGCGACAGCCCACAGAATTGTCAGCCCAAGGGCCTGCCCGATTTATCTTCTTTGTGTGGCAGCAGGTATGCCTTATCATGAGCAGACAGCCGCGTCACGCTGAACCTGCTGCCGGGTTAAACGACGTTTCTTCCTCGCTTTCTTCGTTGACCGTGCCTATTCCCGGTTGATGCGTAATCGGCAGACATCGACCTTGCATAGAGGAATCTGGCATGTCTGCATCTACGTTTTTTGTTTCCAAGTCCGCGGTACGCACCCTCAAGCAAAGTGCGCAACGGCATGTTCGCGGTGTTTCTTCATCCCATCTGAGTGAAGGCGTTGCGGCAGCTTTGGGTTTCAAGACCCACGCTGCACTGCGAGCTGCGCTTGAGGGCCAGGCGACTGCCGAGGCCCAGAAGCCCAGTAACGCCAGGCTGGTGCAACGCCTGCGTCAGCTAGGCTATGCCTCGGTGCCCGATGATCTCCGGTTGCTGCCGGAATTCGAGCACTCCTATTCCCCTTTCAAGAACTTTCCGCTCAGGAAAAAGCGCAGTGTGCGTTGGCATGCATGGCGCAATCTGCTCGTAGCTGCGATCAATGCAGGTCTCGAACAGCGCTTGTTTGGGCTTTCTCCGGGTGAGAACTGGTGGCCTGGTGGTACGCCGGAAAGCCATGAGTGCGAACGCAGTTCCTACCGCTTCATAGTCGATGGAGAGATGGCCGCGATTGCCAGTGTGGACGCTATCAGTGGCGACGAGCTTTCCATCAGCGTCATTCTCAATCCCCGAAAAACAGATATTCAGCCGGAATGGTACTGCGGCCTGACTGACGGGGATGCGGTGGCGCATTGCTGGCTGGAGCGGCGTTTGGGTGCATGGATTCAGGACGGAGGTGAGAACTTCCGGTGTAAGCGTGTCATGCAGTCACGACTGGCAGATCTGACGATTGAGCCGAATGGTTATTCGGATCAAGGCAGTTTCTTCATGTAGTGATCGGTTGCTGTAGGGGCACATTTCCGAAATAAGGCGTGTCGGCGCGATGCGCCGCCGGGCTTTCGGGCTGCGCCCCGTGCCGACTTCGCTGTCACGGCCATTCGGCTTCAATCCCTCACGCCTTCGCGCCTGCGGCGCTGCACGCTTTGCTTGCCTCCAGGGGAAAGCCCTGCGGGCTATCCCCGCCGCGCACAGCTTGGCGCCCCTCGATGCAGCCGAACCGGCTGCGCCGGATCGGCCCGAGCGACGCCCCGCCTCGATGGGCGGGGCACGGGGCTACGCCCCGGCTTGCTGCGGCAGGTTGTGCAGAAGCGTGCCGTCCTCGACGCTGGCGGTTCTTGCCCACCACGTCACGAAGGGCGGTTCACGGACAACCCGCCCGGCATCGCTATGGAGTTTCCACGCCACGCCTCAAGACCGGCACCGCAAGGTGCGGCTGGGGCGTTCCAGCCAGTCGTCGGGTGGTTGACCTGGCCCGCGTCAGCGGGCGAGCCGGAGCAGCCTTCGTGCGGGGATGCCGAGCCGACCACAACTCCTTTCGGAGCGGTTCGGCCCAAGGCGTCCTTGGTTTGTTGTGAATCCTGGCGGTGGCACGGCTGCGCCTCGGGCTTCATGGCTGCAACCGTCCGGCGAAAACAATTTCCCCGCCGCTGTGCGGCTTCCTCGCGCAGCAAATTCTTTTCGCCTCCCGGTTCTCCACTGCGTTTCGACCGCAGGCGGTGCAGCCAGCCCGTCCCCCGCCGGCCGGATCACAACAAGGACGCGATGGGCGCGAACCTTGTTCAACCGACAGGAGTAAACATCATGGCCAACATCGGCACCTTCACCGCAGACAAAGACGGCTTCACCGGCTCGCTTCGCACCCTGACGCTCAACGTCAAGGTCAAGCTGGTTCCCAACGACAAGGGCAGCAGCGAGAACGCCCCCGACCTCCGCCTCCAGGCGGCCGGCCACGACATCGGCGCGGCATGGAAGAAGACCAGCGAGGCCGGGCGGGAATACCTGTCCGTAACCCTCGACGATCCTTCGTTTCCGGCAACGGTCTATGCCCGCCTGATCGAAGGCGAGGACGGCACGCACGACCTGATTTGGTCGCGCAGCAAGCCACAGGCGGCGTAGCCGCTGCCCCGGCACCCCGCCTATTACGGGCGGGGTACTTCACCAAAACTCAACGGGCGACATGGAAAATCTCATCGCGAATAGATGTAATTTTGAGAAATTCCGGCTCAAGCTTTTTGGCGCCAATTTTAATAGCAGCTTCTTTATCTTGCTCGGGCATGGTGGGCCAGTTGTAATAATAAGAATCTATCAATCCGACTTCAAAGAATTTCTTGAAATTTGAAAGCCATGCCAATTTTTCAGTCAGAAAAATACTTTTATCCGAAAGGTGAACTCTCCCCAAGACTGATGGCAGGAACTCTTTCTTATCAAAGGAGTTAATTGGGTTTCCTATTGATAACAATTTCGGTTGTCCTGAAACTGATTTTGATCTCATTTTTTTGACGGAGTCATATATTCCAGATGGCAAGATGCACCCGCACACCACTCCTAACTCTGAAAGCTTAATGGATAGCTTCTTTTCAAACGAGGATGAACCAAATAAAATACTTTTCCCATGCAGCGCACAGAGATCCGCAAACTGTTGAATTATATGAATCTCATCATCCGACGGCTTTGTACTACAAATTAGAGAGAAGTCATAGCGAAAAACAGAGTCGTCCTCTGGATAGAAAAATAAATCTTTTTTCGTGTATTGGCTAAGCTTCCCTGGGTATTCAGGAGACGATGACTTTATTATGCCAATGCCAATGGTTTTCAGTATTTTTCCATAATCGCCGCTTGTCGAAACATCTCCCGCTTTTATTGAGTCAGATGGCTCAAATACATAGATGTTTGCGGGTGAATCCTCAAGGTGTCTTGAAATAATTTCCTTAACTTTTTCCCACTCTAATCCACCATGACCACAGCCAAGGGCAGGAAGGGTCACCATTTTCCCCTCTTTTTCTTTTAGATAGAGTGATAGCCACTTAAGGCCTTCCTCAATGTAAGAGTATTCTGATGGTTTTCTCCAGTCATCTTTTGTTGGAAAATTTATTATCTCGACTTGCTTTGAAATAATATCACTCTGAATCCAAACAGAAGGTCGGCCTGGGCGAATTTGCTTTGCTTTGCACTTCTGTGCATAGTCAGCAAACATCTCAGGAAATCTTTTTTTAAAGGCGAGAGCTACGCCAGCCCCCATGACACCCACACAATTAACTGTGTTAACCATAATGTCGGCATCAAACTCAAAAAAATCACCAGATACAAACTTTATCATCGGAGCGGACCTTGTAGTGCCCAAAGGACTTCTGCTCTTAGATTGTCAATTGTGCCCGATGTATTGTAAAGCCACGCTTGACTGAGAGAGCCAATATCAGCCTTGCTTAAGGCTACCAACATATTTATGTCGTCTTGGCAGGTAACTATATCAAAGAGCTGTTTTTTATCCCTGCCATTGGCCGCTATATCACCCAGCAGGTCGTCGTAGGTAACTAGCATTACTAGCTTTCGCACGGAGTCGGCCGGAACCCCGCTAATATCTTCCGTCAATATTCTTTGAAGCATAGGCAGTGACTTTCTTGCATGATTACTGTCGGGCTTGTCCATAAACGAATTGTTCCATCTCGATTTAGGGCCTTTCCCTATGTCATGCATGTAAGCAGCCATTTCCAGCACTGCTTTGTTATGATCGTCCAGTTGTGCATATTCAGGAGATAGTCTTACCAGTTCTGCGACCCGCCTGCTATGGGTTCCTACGTCGTCTCTATGTGGTCCGTAATTTGCGCCGAGACCATCAATATCGGAGAGTTCCTGAATTATGCAAAAATTCTGACGGATAGCCAATACGGCAGATTCCAAGCTTGGAAATTTTGTATTATGCCTTTGATCTGCATTGATGCTTTTGACGGTATCTTCAAAGTGTCTTTTGAGAAAAAATGGACCGGTAACTAGTGAATAGTTCCAATTGCCAGGGTCCGCATAATAATGTCGTGAATTCTCGGTAATCTGAGGTGGCACCACATCTTTTTCTTGAAATATGGTTCTCACAGCGTTAGATATTGAGGTATTCCAGGTGATTATTTGACCAACTTCGGCTATATGCACTTGGTCCGGTATCAGTAGTTCAGCCATCTTTTGATGGCGCTCGTCATCATTAGGATAAGACCATCGTGAATTATCAATGGCCTGCCAGTTCAGAGTGTTTAGTTGATGAGCTTCGCTTGCCGGATAAAAGTTAGGGGCAATATCAGTATTGGCCGATGCATTTGTAAAGAACACTCCAGGCCTATTCTCAAGAACGGAAATCGAAATAGAAAAGTAGATAATCAGCTCTTGGTCAACATTCTTTTTGTGCAGAACAGCCAACTGCATCGGAGTTTTTTGTGCAAAGTAGAATGGAATATAGTCATGAACGCATCGGCCATTTGCCCCAGGAACAAGCATTGTGCTTCGCCGATTTTGTATGTTTTCCTCTGCTACATTTCTGTGAGTTATTCCTCTTGAGTTCTTTATGTTTGTCGATAGCAGGCCTGAATCTATTATTGATCCAAGGTTTTCTATGGAGGTGAAATGATAGGCATGGCGTAGTCTGTGAAGCTCTGGTATTGCCATATTGAATTCTCCTTGTTTAAGTCAGGCTTCAGTATTTACAAGCGACTTATATTCAATTGTGACTTGCTCTATGAGAGCACTGGTCATGTCTTCATCACAGTTTCCATAGGCGAGTAGAAGCAGGGTGACAGGGTGCACCGCCAACACCTCGCATAACTCTTCCAGCTTCTTCAGCGTAGGACTCTTCAGCCCGCGCTCCAGCGAACTCAGGTAGGTGCGGCTGGACACGTCCGAGAACGCCTCTTGGCTCAGGCCGCGTGCCTTCCTGATCCGCCGCAGTGCATCGGGCAACGATGGCTTGACCGTCGTCATGCTGGACTTTCCCCAAAATCCAGAATGACAACCTATTGCGCACTATAGGGCTACAATCTATAGTGTTCATTTGATATTGTGAACCGCCGTCTCTGTTCTTTCGTGCTTTTACGGAAATCCGCTTTTGTGCCTTTGATGCTTTTCACCGTTCCGGCTTTGTGCTTTCACGCTTCGGCGCACAAGCGCATCCGTGCTTCGTCGGTTTTGCACGCATACGCCCCCGCCAGAAGGCCGCGCCCATGAAGCCGCCCCTCGTCACCGACGCGCAGCGCGCCCAACTGCTCGCCAACGGCCGCGCCCGCGCCAAGGGCCAAGCCCTCGACCCGCTGCCGGTGGTTCGCTTATTCACCCTGGATGCGCACGCCACCTGGCTGCTCGCCGCCCTCGATCCCGAGGACGGCGACACCGCCTATGGCTTGTGCGACATTGGCATCGGCCTGCCCGCGCTGGGCACTGTGCGGCTGTCCGAGCTGGCGTCTATCCTTGGGCCAACGGGGCGGCCCATCGCGCGTGACCTGTACTTCGTCGCCCAGCGCACGCTGTCGGAATACACGCGGCTGGCGCGCCTCAACGGCTCAGTCATCGACTGATCGGCCCCGGCGCAGCGCCGCCAAGCCCGGCGCATTGTGTCTATTTCGGTCTGGGTTCAGACCGGCAGCGCATCAATTCGCACTATGCGCCGATGGCGGGCGGGCCAGACCCAAACAGTCCTGATCGTCGGCGCGGCTTCCGGCACCGTATCCGCTGCTGCGCCTCCACCATCGCTCGCGCAGCCGTCGCATTCGGACGCCCCATGCAACGCTCAGAAGCTAATCGGTCTTGACCACCGCCAGTTCATCGAATAGCCCGTGACGATTCGCCGATGACGCCGTAGCGCCCACCCCTGACGCCCGTGGCGACGAGCCCTGCTGTCCGACAGGAGGCCGCGTCATGGCAGAGCCCGCCGCCGATCACTGGCACCCCGGTGCCGCCTACCTCTACGTCCTGCACCTGGACGGCCCGGCGCTGGCCTGGGAATACCTGCGCCGCCACCCGGACTACCGGCGCGACTGGCTGCACCGTCGCCGCCATCCCGAGGCGGCGCAGCACTGGGGCCTGCGCCTGCTGGAAGACCCGGCCCTGGACGCGCGCGACGCGCACCCGGCCTGGTTCCCCGACCACGACAGCGTGATCCAGCTCCACCCCGACGACGACCCGCCGCCCGGCGCCGTGGCCTTCAACTTCTGGCGCATCCCCGGCCACAAGCAACTGCTGCACGACGGTCGGCGGCTGGTGCTGCTCAGCCGCTGGCCGGGCCGCCACGCGCGCCTAGCGCTCGCATCCGGCCTGATGCACGGCATGCCCTACACCTATGCCGTGCGCGCCGCCGCGCAGCCGCATTCGCGCTGCCGCGCACTGGCCGAGGAACTGGACAAGCTGGCCGGCGCCGCCGCGCCGGTGGCGGCCCAGCCACGCCCGACGGCCACCACGCTGCTGGAGCTGCACACCCTGCAAGCGCTCGACGGCACCCTGGCGGGCGCCTCCCTGCGGGCGGTGGCCGACGTGCTGTTCGGCAGCGACGACTGGCACGCCGACGGCGCGCTGCGCGCCCGCGTGCGGCGCCTGGTGCGGCGCGGCCAGGCGCTGATGCGCGGCGGCTACCGCCACCTGGCACAGCTTCCCGCGCTTGCACAGGGACGTTTCGCCACCCGCGCAAAACGTCCCTGAGCAGGACGCCCATCTTTTCCGAAGCTGCCTCCATCCGGCCGCGACCCCGTGGCCGGCGCCCCTGACCGATGGAGGTTCACCGCATGAGACCCGCACCGCTGCGGCCGCAAGCCGCCCCCGCTGCCCAGCAGCAGCCCGCCCAGCCTTCGCGCTACCTCACCAACGACGAAGCCGCCGAGTACCTGCGCCTGTCGCCGCGCACGCTGGAAAAGCAGCGCGTCATCGGCGGCGGGCCGCGCTTTCGCAAGTTCGGCCGCCGCGTCATGTACGCCGTGGCCGACCTCGACGCCTGGGCCGACGCGCGCAGCTTCGAGGCCACGTCCGACCCCGAGTACGCCGAACGCCACGCGGGCGACTACCGTGATGGCCGCTGACCACCGGCGCGCGGGTGGCCCTCGTCATGCCCAGCCTGGAGCAACAGCAGCGCGAACAGCTCGACCTGTTCCGCGCGCTGCCGGGCGACGGCATGGCGCCGCGCGACGCACAAGACCTGATGGCCTATCCGTTCTTCTCCCTGGCGAAATCGCGGCGCACCGCGCCGATCGACTTCCGCTCCGGCGGCGTCACCGTGCGCGTGGAAGGCACTCAGGAGCACGGCATCGCTACCATCTGGGATGCCGACATCCTCATCTGGGCCGCCAGCCAGATCGTCGAGGCGCGCGACGCGGGCATCCGCCCCTCGCGCTGGATGCACGCCACGCCCTACGAGATCCTGCGCTTCATCGGCCGCGGCACCTCGCTGCGCGACTACCAGCGCCTCAAGGCCGCGCTGGATCGCCTGCAATCCACCACCGTGGCCACCTCCATCCGCGAAACCACCGGGCGGCGCCTGCACCGCTTCTCGTGGATCAACGAATGGAAAGAGCGAGCGGACGCCAGGGGCGTGCCGCTCGGCCTCGAACTCATCCTACCGGACTGGTTCTTTGCCGGCGTGCTGGACGAAGCCCTGGTGCTCACCATCGACCCGGCCTACTTCAAGCTCACCGGCGGCATCGAGCGCTGGCTGTACCGCCTGGTGCGCAAACACGGCGGCAAGCAGCGCGATGGTTGGCAGTTCGACTTTCCCTACCTGTACCGCAAGTCCGGCAGCCTGGCGCAGCCGCGCGACTTCGCCCGCGACCTGCGCCTGCTGGCGGCGCGTCAGTCGCTGCCCGGCTACGTGCTGTCCGTCGAGCGCTGGCCCGGCACACCGGAGGTTCTGGCCTTTCGCCCCGTGCCGTCCACGGCACGTTGATAACTGCGGGGATGAAAACGGGACAAGCTGTGAATGGGCTCGTGCTATCAGGCGCGTCGGGACTCGTGCTATCAGGCGCAGAGGTATCGTGCTATCAGGCGCGTAAATCGCCGCTAACTTCAGCGGCCACAAGGGTTTTTCCGGCCCTTAACTTTATATCTAACTTTAAAAGCTCTCTAACGAATAACAAGAGCCTGTTATTGGCGCGGTGGATAAGCGACGCAGGCCAACAGCAACAGCGTTTTCCAAGGCGTTCAGCGAGCAGCTTTCCACCCCGGAGGGCTGCGCCATGATCGTCGCCTTGCTCAACCAGAAAGGCGGCGTCGGCAAGACCACGCTCGCCACCCACATCGCCGGCGAACTCGCGCTGCGCGGTCAACAGGTCATCGTGCTCGATGCCGACCCGCAGGGCTCATCCCTCGACTGGACGCAACGGCGCAGCCAGCAGGGCCTGCCACGGCTGTTCAGCGCCGTGGGCCTGGCCCGCGAAACCTTGCACCAGGAAGCGCCGGAACTCGCCCGGCGCTGCGATCACATCGTCATCGACGGACCGCCGCGCATCGCGGCGCTGGCGCGCTCCGCGCTGCTGGCCGCCGACCGCGTGCTGATCCCGGTGCAGCCCAGCCCCTACGACCTGTGGGCCAGCGCCGAGATGGTGGCGCTGATCCGCGAGGCGCAGGTGTTCCGGCCCCAGCTCGCCGCCGCCTTCGTCATCAACCGGCGCATCAGCACCACGGTGATCGGCCGCGAGGCGCGCCACGCGCTGGCCGACCAACCGCTGCCGGCACTGCGCGCCGAAGTGCGCCAGCGCATCGTCTTCGCCGACAGCGTGGCCGCCGGCCGGCTTGCCTGCGAAACCGCGCCCGACAGCATGGCCGCGCGTGAAATCACCGCGCTGGTGGACGAGCTGCTGCGGTGGCCGTCATGAGCAAGGAACGCGGCAAACGCATCGCCATCGGCGCGCGCCCGCCGGCGAATCCGCAGGCCGAAGCCTGGATTCGCCAGGGCGACAGCGCCTACATCCAGAAAGGCGACCTCTACACGGCGCGCCTCACCCTCGACGTGACGCCCGCCATGCGCGCCCGCATCAAGGTTTCGGCCTTCACCCAGGGGGTGACGGTGGCCGAACTGCTGCGCGCACTGCTGGAACGCGAGTTCCCGGAGCACAAGCCATGAACTCAACCCCCCAGGCGGCTACCGCTGCGTCAATGACTGCGCCGCCACCATCACCGCAACCGCTCGCCGCGCCGGACAGCGGCGTGCCGCTCACGCGCGTGTCGCTCGCCTACGTCGAGCAGCGCATCAACCTCTACCTGCGTTTCGGTAATCCGGCGCGCACCGTGCAGCTCGACCGCTGGCGGCGCTGCGCGGTGTTCCTGCCGGCCGCGATCTTCTGCCGCATCCGCTGGCAGGCCAACGACTACGGCACCGTGCGCTGGCAGCTCATGGTGCTGCAAGCCCGCACGCCGCTGGACACCATGCAGCGCATTCCCGGCATTCGCCCTGGTGCGCGCATCTTGCTGCACGCCGAAGGCGAGCAGAAAACGCGCGCCGTGCTCGCACGGATCGACGCCATCGAGGCGCTGGGCATCGACCCCGCCGAGGTGTCGCCCGCGTACTGGCGCACGCTGGGCAACCGCCTCGCCGCGCACCTGCCGCTGCCGGACTACACCGCCGAACGCCACGCCGCCTGGCTGGCCGGGAGGGCACTGCAATGACCACCATCACCAACGCCGTTCCTCGCTCGCGCCGCCGCGCTCGCCTTGCACTGGCCGCACTCACCGCCGGCGGCCTCGCTGCGCTGGCCTGGGCCGCCTTCGTGCAGCCGTCCGTGCGCGTCGTCTACAACCCGTCCGACAGCGTGCCGGTCGGCTGGTATCGCATCGCCCCGGCACCCGCGCTGCCCGATGCCTTGCCCGTGGGCAGCATCGTGCTGACCACCTTGCCGGCAGACGCCGCCGCGCTGGCCTCGCAGCGCGGCTACCTGCCGTCGCACGTTCCGCTGCTCAAGCGTGTCGGCGCCGTGGCGCCGCAACACGTCTGCATCGCAGCTGGCGTGGTGCGCATCGACGGCGTGCCGGTGGCCGCCGTGCTGCGCAGCGACCGCTGGGGCCGGCCGCTGTCGTCCTGGCCGCAGTGCCGCCATCTCGCCCAGGGCGAACTATTCCTGCTCAGCGTCAGCAACCCGGCGTCGTTCGACAGCCGCTACTTCGGCCCGGTCAGCGCCGCCGCCGTGCTCGGCGTGGCGCAACCGATCCGCCTGGAACCACGGCCATGACCGTGCACAAGCGCATGTCGCTCGGCGTGCCGCCTTCGCGTTCAGGCCGGTGCAGCGCGCGTGCCTTCGCACCGCGCTTCGCCCGGCATTCCCCCGTGCAGACCGCTTGCCCCGAGCGCGCCAGGCCACCGGCATGGCTGGCGCTCGCCGGCGGCCGCGCAGCGCCGCCGGGGCATCGCACCCCCGTGCCGTCAGGCGCGGGGCAGATGCAGGGCAAGACAAAAGGACGCGGCACCGGGCCGCGTCGAAAGCCAGTCTGCACGTGGGGGTGGTGCGGCACGCAGCGGCTTTGCCGCCGTGCCGCTTGGGGCGCGAGGGTCGCGCCAATGCAGGCATGTCCGCGTGCTTTGCACGACAGGACACGCCGTAGCTTGCGAGGAGCGCAGCCATGACCGACCGCCGCGACGACGATTTCCGCGTGCGCCCCAGAGCCCCGAAGAACCGGGGCAAGGGCCAGGGCCAGAGCTTCGTTTCCAAGGTGCTCAAGCAGGCGGGCAAGGCCAGCGGCGGCAAGTCCTCGATGCGTCATTCCGCAGCCGGCGGCGGCGCACGCGCCGGCCAGCGGCCTGGTTCACGCCTGGGGCGCGGCCACACGGCGGCGCGTTTCGCGGGCGCGAAGCTGACGCCCATGTCGCGGCGCGTGACCATCAAGACGCTGCTGGTCAATCACCAGCGTGCCAGCCCGCAATCGCTCGCCAAGCACCTGCGCTACATCGAGCGCGACGGCGCGGGCCGCGACGGCGAACCGGGCCGGGCCTACGGGCCGCAGACCGACGAAGCCGACCTTGACGCCTTCAAGGAGCGGGCCGCCGACGACCGGCACCATTTCCGCTTCATCGTCTCGCCCGAGGACGGCGCCGAACTGGACGACCTTCGCACCTACACCCGGCATCTGGTGGACCGCATGGAAGCCGACCTGGGCACGCGGCTGGATTGGGTGGCGGTCGATCACTGGAACACCGATAACCCGCACACCCACCTGATCGTGCTCGGACGTGACGACACCGGCAAAGACCTCATCATCGCCGGCGACTACATCGCCCACGGCTTCCGCCATCGCGCCGCCGAACTGGCGACCGAATGGCTGGGGCCGCGCACCGAACTGGAGATCCAGCAGACCTTGCAGCGCGAGGTGGAACAGGAGCGCTGGACGAGCCTCGACCGCACCCTGCAACGCGAGGCCGGCGAGGATGGCCGGGTGCAGATCGAACGCTTCAACGAACCCCGGCTGCAACGCCAGCGCCTGCTGCTGATCGGCCGCCTGCAACGCTTGCAGCGCCTGGGCCTGGCCGACGATACGCAGCCCGGCACCTGGGCCGTCCATGCGGATGCGGAAAAGACCCTGCGCGCCCTTGGCGAACGTGGCGACATCATCCGCACCATGCAGCGGGCCATGCGCGGCGAGCCGCGCGAACTGGCGGTGTTCGAGCCGGGAGACGATGGCCGAACCATCCTCGGGCGCGTTGCAGCGAAGGGGCTGGCCGACGAGCTGCGCGACCGAGGCTATCTGGTCATCGACGGCGTGGACGGCAAGGCCCATTACGTCGCGCTCAACACCCGCGACGAGCTGGCGAACTACCCGGCCGGGGCCGTGGTGGAGGTGAAGGGATCGGCCGACGTGCGCGCGGCCGACAGGAACATCGCCGCGCTGGCGAGCGATGGCCTGTACCGCACCGATCACCACCTGGCGGTGGCACAGGGCCCGGCCGTCCCCGGCCGTGACCCGCAAGAGGTCGTGACAGCTCATGTCCGCAGGTTGGAAGCCCTGCGCCGGGCCGGCATCGTGGAGCGCATGGCCGAGGGGTTATGGAAGGTGCCTGGCGACCTTCCCGAGCAGGGCCGGCGCTACGACGCGCAGCGTCTGGGCGGCGTGGCCGTGGAGTTGAAATCGCACCTGCCCATCGAGCGACAGGTGCGCGTCATCGGGGCCACCTGGCTCGACCAGCAGTTGATTGGCGGCTCGGGCCTGGGTGATCTGGGCTTTGGTGCAGAGGCCAAACAGGCGATGCAGCAGCGCGCCGACTTCCTGGCCGAACAGGGTCTGGCCGAGCGACGCGGACAGCGCGTGATTCTGGCGCGCAACCTGTTGGACACGCTGCGCAGCCGGGAGCTGTCACAGGTCGCCAAGGACATTGCCGCTGAAACCGGCCTGGAGCACCGGCCCGTGACAGACGGCCAGCGTGTGGCCGGCATCTATCGCCGCAACGTCATGCTCGCCAGTGGGCGGTACGCGATGCTCGATGATGGCTTGGGCTTCTCGCTGGTGCCGTGGAAACCCGTGATCGAACAACGCCTGGGGCAGCAACTTGCCGCGACGGTGAGCGGTGGCGGCGTGGCGTGGGAAATCGGACGGCAGCGGGGAATGGGCATTGGCTAATGCTCGAAGAGTCTCAGCCACATAACCCGGCAGGCTGTCTAGAGATATGCCGAGGCAGTTGTGAAATTCTTCGCTGCATATCTTCAACGGGTTGGATCTATGGCCCGGAAGCGGCCATCCAGATAGACGAGTGGATCGGCATATGCAGATGTGAGCACACGCTCGACACTGGCCAGCATTACCGAGTGGGTGCCGACTGCATGGTGTTCAATCAGCTCACAGAACAGCGAAGCCTGCGCCCCTTGCAGATAGGGCAACCCATTGACTTCATCAAATCGCCAGGCTTCATGATCGAAACGGTCGGTCCCCGTGGCGCTACGGCAGTGCACCGCAAGTACCTCCTGTTCTGCGCGGAGTACATTGATGCAGAATCGTCGAGCAGCCAGCAGCGGCCCATGGATACGGGTTTGCTGACCAATGCACACTAGAACCGTGGGCGGCTCCAGTGAGACTGATGTGAATGAACTGGCGATCATTACGTGTCCGTGGCCATCGGGAGCGATCGACGTGATTAGCGTCACCGTGGAGGCCACGCCGCGCATCGCCTGCCTCAATTGGGCAGCAATCAAAGGGTGTTGGGACATGTAGGTGCGCTCAATCATAGGTTACGGGTGCGTTTCACGCTTGGCCCAACCAGGGTGCTTTGTCAGCAAACCCAACATCTCGTCCATCGCGTCATAGGAGCGTTTGAGCGTGCTGTATGGATTCCCCCCGACCAATGTGCCGTCATAGCCGACGGGGCCGGTATAACCGAACGACTTGGCAAGTCCAAGAAGTGCGAAGTTGTCGAGTTCTCCTGCATCGAGCGCCTCGAAAGTGGCAATACGACTCCAGCCAAGTGGGCTGCGGGTTGCGCCGCTGAGAGTCAATTCCCGCATGAAGGGTGTTGACGCCATTAACGCTGGCGTCGGGTCTACTGCCTGATAGCCCTCCGTCGGGCTGCCTGCATTGGTTTCGTAGCCATACCAGTGATAGCTTGGAAACACGATGCCGAGATTCGGATGGTTCACGACCGAGCAGATCTGTGCCGCAATGGAGTAATGATCCATCCAGAAGCCCAGATGAAAATACAGCAGGATGTTAATTCCGCGCCGTGCGCAAATCTCAAGTGCCCGACCAAGGAAGTCCTGCAATACCTTGTCGTCCGGTGCCTTTCGATGATTTGAACCGTGGCCTGCCGTCCTGATTCCAAGATTGACAGCCTTCACGCCTTCCATCTCCTCAAGCATCCGCAAGAGTCCTGCGTTGATGGGATGCTGTGGGCCCTGATCCAGGTCGATCACCACATACACGCTAAAGACCTCCAAACCGAAACGATCTTTCACGGTGGATAGACGCTTTGCGGTTTCCCATCGGCTCCCTGACCAGACGGCATAGGTCAGGCCGTCATAACCGATGTCAGCCAGCATTTCGCATTGGACATCGAAGGCATAGGTACCAGCCGAAGAAGTAAAAGCGAGATCCCAGGCAAAAATTTTATGACCGTGCAGCATCCTGCGCCTCCTCCAAATGGGCAGTAGCGTGCGCCGGAAAGTGCGGTACGACATGCTCGCCAAGTTCCTGAACAATCTCATGCGCCGGACGTGTCGCGTATTTCAGGTTGAGGCCAATATGATTAACCCCAATATCGCGCAAGCGGCTGAAGTAGTCAGTAAAGAATCGGTGACCAGCCCGAAACCCGAGGAAGATGGGCGACGGGGGTTCATCGGGATTCTCCGACAGGTCAATATAGAAGGATTGCGTGAAGGGTTTGAATCTTGGTGTCAGCGACCGCCAATTCTTGATTGTCATGGCTTGCTGCGCGATATTTTGGGGATAGTAAAGCCAGCCATCCCCATGCTCGGCAATCCATTCGACCGACTGGCGTGAATGACCAGTCACCATCACGGGAATGTCTCTCAACGCCGGTTTCGGCAGCGTATCTGCACCCGACAAGTTCACTCGGGGCGTGGAGATTTCCGGGAAGTCCTCACGCCAGGCTTGACGCAACACAGTCAATGCTTCTTGGAACAACGTGGCTCGCGCATCCATTGTCTGACCGAAGGCCGGGAACTCTGTTGGCCGATCACCCGTGGCGATACCTAGCACCAGGCGCTGATTTGACAAGCGGTCGATCGAGGCTGCTGCTTTGGCCACAAGCAAGGGATGACGCAGAGTGGTGATGACGCTGCCAGTTGCGAGCGCGATGCGCGACGTCTGTGCCGTGACGTAGCCCATGAATGGCCACAGGTCATGGATGTGACCCACGTCGCCAAAAGACGGGACATTGAGAAATACGGGTATACGGATTTAATGGTTGGGGTATACGGATTTAATGGTTGATGGGGCACCTTCACCCCATCAATCTGATACCACCCTCAGATGGTTGATAGATCGACTCCGTAGTTGAGTTCCTCTGCGAAGTCCGGCAGTCCGTAACCGA
>Ga0172367_10002257_pt1 | contig 26638 bp, 22 predicted proteins | sample Lak10m_FD_114542 | JGI IMG/M metagenome (GOLD analysis project Ga0172367, IMG submission 114542) | Freshwater microbial communities from Kabuno Bay, South-Kivu, Congo - kab_022012_10m | ecosystem: Environmental > Aquatic > Freshwater > Lake | place: Democratic Republic of the Congo: South-Kivu...
GGGCGAGTGTGTCCCCGTCGGCACCGGAGGGGGCGACGTCGTTGGGGCAGGTGAAGCGGCCGTTGTTGGTGAGTGCGGGAAGGGATCGATATCGGCGAGGGCTTTACACATTTGCGTGGAGGGCGACCCCATTTCCTGCGTTCACGGTTTTTGATGCGCCGGATGGGACGAGCACGTGTACGAGGCGATTGAGATCGAACACGCCTTTGCAGGCGTTGACCCTGTTGAATGATGCGGCCTACTACGAATCGGCGGTGTCATTGGCGGAGCGTGTGCGTGTTGAGCGGGGGACAGAGGAGGAGCGCATTCGGCGGGTATTTCGGCATTGTCTAGCTCGCAACCCGAGCGGTGGGGAGGTCGAGCGATTGAGGGAGCTTCTGGTGGGGCTGCGCGACTTGGAGGGTGGAGGAGTGGTGGGAGATCGGGCAGGATGGTTAGCGGTTGCTAGAACCTTATTAAACCTAGATGAATTCATCACACGCGAATGACTTTGATGATGTTGGGGGGCACTTGAGAAGGACGACTCGCCGTCATTTCTTTGAGCGATGTGCGATGGGATTAGGATCGGCGGCATTGATGTCGTTGATGGGAGCGGGAGGGAGTGCGAGAGCGGGGGATGGGATGAGTGGTGGAGTTCATCCGTTTGCGCCCAAACCGACCCATTATAGCGCGCGGGCGAAGCGGGTGATTTACCTGTTCATGGCTGGGGGGCCTTCGCAGTTGGAGCTCTTTGATTACAAGCCGGAGCTGGTGCGTTTGAATGGGCAGCCGATACCTGATTCGTTTTTGGAGGGTAAACGCTTTGCGTTCATGGACAGCAGTTTTAAGGAACGCAGCAAGCTGATGGGAACGCGGCGGAGGTTTCAACAACAGGGTCGATCGGGGATGTGGGTTTCAGAGCTGATGCCGCACACCGCGCAGATTGTGGACCATATCACGATGGTGCGATCGTGTGCGACGGACCTATTTAACCACGCGCCGGCGAAGCTGTTTATGAACACGGGTTCGGGGCAGTTTGGGCGGCCGAGCTTTGGGTCATGGGTTTCGTATGGCATTGGCAGTGAATCGTCCAATCTGCCTGGATTTGTGGTTTTGCAATCGGGGCCGAGAGGTCCTCGGGGTGGGGCTGTGAACTGGTCGAGCGGGTTTTTGCCGACGCAGCATCAAGGGGTACCGTTGAGGAACCAGGGGGAACCGATTCTGAACTTGAGCACCCCGCACGGGGTGACATCGGTGGCGCAGCGCCGAACGATCGACGCGGTGAACGACCTCAATCGACGACGGTGGAACGAGACATTGGACGCCGAGATACAGACTCGGATTGCGGCTTATGAGATGGCGTATCGCATGCAGACCAGTGCGCCGGAGTTGATGGACGTGCGAGGGGAGAGTGACGCGACGCTGAAGCTTTATGGGGCGGAGCCTGGGGTGGCGTCGTTTGGTGCGAATTGTTTGTTGGCGCGTCGGTTGGTGGAGAGAGGGGTGCGATTTGTGCAGCTCTATCACACCAACTGGGACAGCCATGGAGGGCCTGGGGAGAATCTGCAATCGGATTTTGAGAAAGTCTGTCGTGATGTGGACCAGGGCTGTGCGGCGTTGGTGCTGGACTTGAAGAGCCGAGGTTTGCTGGAGGACACACTGGTGATCTGGGGGGGGGAATTTGGCCGGACGCCGATGGGCGAGAACCGGGAGACGACGGGACGAAACCATCATATCGATGCCTTCACGATGTGGTTTGCGGGAGGAGGGGTGAAGGCGGGTGTTGAATTGGGGAGGACCGACGATCTAGGATTTAACGCGGTGGAGGATCGGGTGCATGCACACGATCTGCATGCGACGCTGCTCCATTTGTTGGGGATGGAGCACACACGTTTGATCTATCGTTTTCAGGGACGCGATTTTCGGCTTACGGACATAGCAGGCGATGTGGTGAGGAAGATGTTGGCCTGAAAGAAGTGAGAAGGGTTTTAACGCGGAGGCGCAGAGGACTTGTATCTATCCCCATGGAGCGAAGAACCTTGCTCGACCTGCTGGTGGGGGAGGCTGTAGACTGATTTGCGAATGACAGATCCGCGATACACAAAACTGGCTGAACTTCTGGTGCAATACTCGACGAAGGTGACGTCGGGCGATGTGGTATTACTCGACATGATTGATATCCCTGACGAATTCACCGTGCAGATGATTCGCGAGGTGAGAGCGGCCGGGGGGACTCCGTTGGTGGAGGTTCGGCATTCCCGTATCAGCCGCGAGATCCTGCGCGCAACGGATTCTGCTCATGCTGAATTGGTTCGGGACGTGGAGATGTTTCGGATGAAACGTGTCGACGCCTACGTGGCGATGCGCGGGAGCAACAATGCCAGTGAGAGTTCGGATGTACCTTCGGACTTGCTGTCGATGTATTCGAAGACGTTGCGTCCGGTATTGAACTATCGTGTGAACAAGACGCGTTGGTGTGTCTTGCGTTGGCCGACGCCGAGCATGGCGCAGGCGGCGAACATGAGCACGGAGGCGTTTGAGGATTTTTACTTTGATGTCTGCACGATGGACTATGCGCGGATGGCTCGGGCGATGGAGCCCTTGGAGCAGCGGATGAGGGATGCCGATGCGGTGAGGCTTGTTAGCCCTGGGACGGATCTGACCTTTAGCATCAAGGGCATTGGAGCTAAGATGTGCAAAGGAGATCGGAACATTCCGGACGGGGAAGTATTCTCGTGTCCGGTGAAGGACTCGGTGAACGGGGTGATCCACTTCAACACCCCGACCCTTTATTCGGGCACGCGATTTGAGAACGTGCGGCTTGAGTTTAAAGATGGCAAGGTTGTGGCCGCCACGGGGAGCCAGGAACGGCGGTTGAACGAGATCTTGGACACGGATGCGGGATCACGCTACATCGGAGAGTTTTCCTTGGGGTTCAACCCATACATTTTGAACCCGATGACGGACATTTTGTTTGATGAGAAAATCGCTGGATCCCTGCATTTTACTCCGGGCCAAGCTTACGAGGACTGCGACAACGGGAACCGGTCCGCGGTGCATTGGGACATGGTGCTCATCCAAAGACGGGAATGGGGTGGGGGTGAGGTTTGGTTCGACGGAGAACTGATCCGCAAGGACGGGATTTTTCTTCCTAAGGATCTGAAACCGCTGAACCCTGAGAACCTGAGGGGCGCGCCGACAAAGAGTGGGCGGCGGGCTCGGCGCTAGGTTGGGTGGGGGCGGGTGGTTTATGGCCCTTTAAGAATGCTAAGGAACTGTCGGATCGCAGGCGAGAGCACCTTGTTCTTTTTGTAAATCGCGGCGAGAGGCCGATAGAATTCGGCGTCTTCGATGCGGACCTGAGAGAGCGTCTGTTTGGAGACCTCTTGGGTGATAGTGCCTTGTGGCACGATGGAGATTCCGGCGTCGATTTCGACGGCTCTTTTGACGGTCTCGATGTTGTCGAACTCCATGACATGATGGACTTCGACATTTTGATCTTTGAGGATTTTGTCGATGGCTTTGCGGGTGGGGATGTCGGGTTCGAAGCCGATGAAACGTTGGCCCGAGACGGAGCTGAGTTTGATACTTTTGTTACGGGCTAGGGGATGCGAGGGGTGGCAGATGAGAACCAGCATGTCCTTTCGCAGGGGGACGACCTCGAGTTTTGAGTCTTTGGAAGGATAAGCCACGAGGCCGAGGTCAACGACGTTACCGAGCACGTCTTCGTAAACTTGGTTGGAGCGTCGATACTCCACGTGCACGTTCACGGTGGGATAGGCTTTGAGGAATTTTTTGAGGTAAGGGGGTAGGTCGTGGAGGCCGATGCTATAGATCGTGGCGACGCGAATGGTGCCCGAGATGATGTCTTTGATCTCTTGGAGTCGGCTTTGGAGGGAATCGTAGGTCTGGATAATCTGTTTGCTGAACTCGTAGAGCACCTGGCCTTCGCGAGTGAGGCGGAACTTCTTTTTGCTCCGTTCGATGAGGAGGGAGTGGAATTGCTTTTCGAGCGAGCTGATCTGTTGGCTTACGGCCGATTGGGTGATGTTATTGATCTGGGCGGCGCGGGTGAAACTTTCGGTTTCAGCCAAGTCGCAAAAGACCTTCATGCTCTCGATTTGCATCAGTTGAAATTAGGCCTTAGGGAACAATAACGTCAACTAATGTTAATCACCATTCCTTGCGCATTAGGTGATTCTCTAATGACTAAGAGCAGGCCTTAGAGCCGTAGGGGTAGGCTTCGTAAAGTCAGAGAGCTGAGCCTAACATACCATTTCGACGTTCCATACTCAGACGGCTTACGGGAAATCTTTTGAGGGCGAACTTCGAGTTTCGTAGGCAACGGAGGGGTTTGGGGGTAGGAGGCTGTCGTCTTGGCATGAAGCGAAGATCAGCCCCATTGCCACGTAATTCCCGAGCGGAAAGGAATGTCCTCATCCACTTGGGTTCCGGCTCTCCGGTATGCGGGGTCTGGGGTGTTTTCTTGGGAACGGCATCCTCCGAGTGGGGGTCATGCCGTCGAGTAAATGAGTATGCCCACCCGGTTGATGTGTTCCAGCAAGGGTCTGTTTTGGATGTGGGCTAAGGGCTGGACATCAAACCGATAGGGCAACGGCAACTCGTCCAGCTCGGATGCAATTGCTTCGGCACGGAGCGGTTCCACTTCGCCGGTTACCACTAAATCCACATCGGAACGGTCGGTGTGGGTGCCTTTGGCGCGCGAGCCGAAGACCGTGGCCGACGTCACCTCAGGATGCCTGCGCAGAATGGACCGCACCATGTCCAGCTCAGAAGGCTCGAGGGCTGGCGTTTTCATTTGAGGCTCTCCTGATGGAGGTAGTCGTGGAGTTGTGCGATGGCGGCTAGGTATCGGACGTGGATGGCCTCGACCGCTGTTTCGAAACTCGTTAAGTTGTAGGTGTGGGAAAGCAGATTGCGGTGGTCGAGCATGTCGATCCAGACCTGTCCGTTAGCGAGAATCTTGGCAGCAAAGGCGTCCTTCAGCACTTGGCGGGGCGTGACGGTGGCGAAGACAAAACCACTCTGCTCCAGGTAGTCCTTGAGGCACTTCCAGGCGAGTTCGAAACAGTATTCGAATCGCTGGATGACCCCTTCTTTCTCCAGCTGGTTCAGCGCGCTCGGGCCTCTCTCCATAGCATCACGCAAGAGCAGGAAGGCTCGGTCGAAGTTATGGAAGCGTTGCTTCCAGCGGATGTCAGGGTTCGGTAGCATGTGTTGAGGTTTAGGCTCGTTAGGCTGCCACTTAGAGTGTGCTTCCAGTTTCGCCGACTCGGTGGACCGCGATCGCACTTGATCTGTTGAAGCGGATCGGAATGTCCGCGCTCTCTATGGGTTTTGGTTTCGGCGGCGGGGTGATTTTTCTGAGCGCGAGCTTTGTTACGAGGCGCAGGATTGCTTGACCTTGCGGAGGAGGTCTTGGCTTGTGAACGGTTTGAGCAGGTAGCCTTCGTCGGAGGCGGTTTGGCTATTTCGGACATAGCCAGTGGAGCAGATGATCTTGAGTTTAGGGTTACGCTGACGCAGGCGTTCCATGAGCTCACGGCCACCCATGTTGGGCATGACCATATCGGTGATCACGAGGTCGAATTGACCCTCGGCTTCGTCGTAGCGCTTGAGGGCTTCGTCACCGCAAGCGGCGGTAGTGACTTGGTAGCCGTAGGAGGAGAGTATGGTTTCGGCCATGGTGAGGATGAGGTCCTCGTCATCGACGATGAGGATGCGGGCATTGCCCTCGAGTTCGTTGCCTTCGATACCTTGGTCGTGGAACACCCGTTGATGCGCGGGCAGGTAGACGGTGACTTGGCAACCCTGGCCTTGGATACTTTCGAGCGCGACCCTGCCGCCATGGTTGGTCACGATGCCATAGACCCAGGCTAGGCCGAGGCCACGATGGGGAGGGTTAGGTTTGGTAGTAAAAAACGGTTCGAAAACGCGGTTGAGCACGTTCGCGGGTATACCGGGTCCGTCGTCGATCACCTCGATTTTGAGGTAGGGTCCAGGGGGAAGATCTTTGGGAACGTCGCGTGACTTGGAGTCAACGTTGACGTTTGCGGAGGACACGAGGATGGTGCCTTGGTCCCCGATGGCCTGGATGGAGTTCTCCAGCATTTTGAGCAGCGCCTGCTGAATCTTGGCCTCGTCGTAGGTGGAGGTGTAGATGTGATTCTCGAGTTGGACGAGCCAGGTGACGCCGGAGGGTTGATTCTTTTGGAACAGTTCGACGGTTTGGCGGATGACATCGTTGATGTTTCCGGAGCGTTGGAGATGATTTTCTTTCTCCTCCCGGCTGAACGTCGCTAGATCGTGGGCGATTTCGGCGGCTTTCTCGGCGGATTTTTCGACTTCAATGAGTGAGCCGCGCCAGGGGTGTGTGGGTTCGGTCTTAGAGAGCAGGTGTGAGGTGTGGCCGAGGATGCTGGTGAGGGCGTTATTGAAGTCGAGCGCGACCGTGCGGGTCAGTTGAAGAGCGCAATCGAGTTTTTGTTTTAGGCCTTGGGCGGTGTCGGAGTCTTCGACCGAACCGGGAGTCGCCGACGGTGTGAGCGGTGGCGGAGTGGTTGGGGTGATGGGTGGGGGAGCTGTCTCCGTTGCAGGTGCCGGGGCCAGTGTGACTGCGGGTATCGCTGTGGGTGTCGGGGCAGTTGCCGGAGTGGCGATGGAGGTTGCTTCCTTGGGAGCGGGTGGAGCGGCGGGGTTTGCGGTTGGGGAGACGACGGTATCGGCGAAGCACTGGACGAGATCGAACGTTTCACCTTCGAAGGTCAGAGGTGCGGCGACCATTTGGAACTGACGGAGAGGTCCGACCCCGACGCGGAGTTGCACGGTAATTGGCTTTTTGTGGGCCTGTCGGACGAGAGCTAAGGCATCGGTTTCGCTTCCGTTGGGAGAGGAGGAGATGAAGGCAGAGAAGGAAGGGCGGGCGAGCATTCGGATGCCTAGCCAAGAGCGAGCGGTTTCGTTTGCGATGACTACGTGCCCGCTTGGGTCGAGGAGCAGAGCGATCCACGATGCTTCTTCGAGCAGGGTGAGTGTTTCTAGTTTCATCCGTAGTACCAACGACGATTCAGTTCAGCCAACGTAACACGGGAGGGCGGAGAGGAAACCTTTAATCAGCTCGGAAATGTGGCGGCGAGCGATGGAAGCTTCGCGGAGGACCTCTTCGTGATGAATCCCGGTGGGAGCCCGTCCGGCGGCGAGATTTGTGATCAGCGAGAGACCGGCGACGCGCATTCCGAGGCGGCGTGCGACGATCGCCTCAGGGACGGTGCTCATGCCTACGGCGTCGGCCCCCCAACGGGCGAAGGCTTTGATTTCGGCTGGGGTTTCGTAGGAGGGACCGCTGACGGCGATGTACACCCCTTTGAGGCAGCGGGCTCCCACTTCTTTGGCGGATTGGAGCAGGAGCTTTTGGAGCTGCAGATCGTAGACCTGGGAGAGGTCGACGAAGTCTTGGGGTGAGTGAGTGAGGGAGGATCGGAGCGGGTTAGCGCCCATGAAATTGATATGGTCGGAGATGGCCATAAAATTGCCGGGTTTGAACTTGGGATGGATGCCGCCAGCGGCGTTGGTGAGCAGGAGGGTTTGGACGCCGAGTTCTGCGAGCACGCGGATGGGCAAGGTGACTTGGTCCATGGACCCGCCTTCGTAGAAATGGGAGCGGCCGCAGAGGAAGAGGACAGGGTGGTCATTGACTTGGGCGAGGGAGAGGCATCCTGGGTGACCGGGCACATGGGAGGGGAGGAAGCCAGGCAGTTGGTTGAAGGAGCGTTTGGCGAGGAGGGGGAGGTCATCGACCGCGTGGGAGAAACCGCTTCCGAGGACGACCGCGATGGGTGGAAGTGCGCCGAAGTGTTGGCGCAGGGTCGAGGCCGATTTTGCGATGACGTTGGAGGTCATGAGCGGGCTAAGAATGTCAGCGCGTGGCCTAGGCGTGCAAGCCTGTCATAAGGGCGATGCGATCTGGGTAGCGGATGCAGGCAGGGGAGCCGGCGGTCCCGGGGCGGTGGGGGTGTGGTGGCGCGTGGGCCTTTCGGACCGCCTGAAGGCGGAACTCCATACGGGACTTTGGGGCTTGGGGTGACTCAAGGCGAAGGTTGGCAGGGGAGCCGACGGTCCTGGGATTTCGGGGGCCTTTGGATTTCAAGCGGGTCTGCGAGCGGTGGCGAGGGTTCATTTCGTGTTAAGTCTTTGCTAATGGCATGAAACTGGCTATTTCTGGCATTGAAAATCAACCCTCCCATTTTGTTATGTGTTCTATGATACCGATGTTTGCCGCGATCACTGTATCGGTGGTGTTGATGTGGATCGTGATCTTGGTGGGTGGGGGCTACGGGTTGCGGCGGTGGTTGCAGACGACGGATGATGAACCGGGCGACTGATTTTGAAGCTCGTGACGACGGTGGTATTGGGTTTGTTGAGTGTTGTGGTGTTGGTGAAGTTGGGTCCGTTGCATGGGCTTTCGGCGACGTTGGTTTCGTGTCTGATTATTGGGGTGATGTGGGCTCCGAACATGGGTGGGACGGTGGCGGAGTGGTTGGGAGGATTTTACACAGGTGGCAAGGCGGAGGTGGAGGCGACCCCGATCTATAGTTATGCGACGGCGAAGCTGAATCGCGGGGACGTTCGGGGAGCGATTGCGGAGATCCAAATGCAGCTGGAGCGGTTTCCGGATGATTATCAGGGTCTGATGATGTTGGCGCGTGTGCATGTGGAGCGGGAGAATCGGTTGGCGGAAGCGGAGGAGATTTTGGAACGATTGGGGTCGGACGAACGTTACGGTGCGAACCGGCAGGCGTCGGCGTGGATGCAACTGGCGGACTGGCGTTTGAAGTATGGGTTGAATGCGGCTGGTGCGAAGGAGGCGTTGGAGCAGGTGGAACGTCGGTTTCCGGGGACTGAGGCGGGGTTTATTGCGGTCCAGCGGCTGGCGCATTTAGCGCCGCAGGAACTGGTGGATGAGCGGAGTCAGAATCGGGTTGTGGAGGCGGTCGTTGGGCCGGTGGATTTAGGATTACGCAAGCCGACGGGATTGGCAGCAGCGCCGGGGCCGGATCCGGCGCAGACGGCGGCTGAGTTGGTGGAGCATCTGCAGGTCCATCCGCAGGACTTTGAGGCGCGGATGCGATTAGCGGGCATCTATTGTGACCACTATGGACGCGCGGATTTGGCGATCGATCAGCTAGAGCAGCTGACGAACCTTGCGGAGCAACCGGCGAAGAACGTGGTCGCGAGTCTGAATCGGATCGCGGACATACAAATTGAGTTACTTACGGATGTGGACGCGGCGAAGAAGACCTTGGGACGCATTGCGGAGCGGTATCCTGAATCGGCTGCTGCGGCGACGGCGATGTCGAGGATTCAATATTTGGGACTCGAGGCGAAAGGACGACGTGCGGGTGGACTTTTGAAGATCGGCACGTATGAGCAAAATATCGGACTGAACGGAAACCGACCCCGAGCGCAGGGATGACGATCGGAGCGGGTGAGGGACGGGGAGAGGGAGTCTGGACTTGCTGAACTCCGTGTGGTGACGGAGTTCAGCGGCGGGGAACTGATTGGGCGACTATTTGAGACGGAGGGCGATTTGTTTGTCGATCTCGCTTGCGAGTTCGATATCGGAGGAGCCGCCTTTGCGACGGGCCTGGACGACGACGCGGGAGAGGTTGGTATCGACCTCATCGACCTTGACCCAGACGGTGCGATTATCGATGCGCGCCTCAAGGAAGTGGGAGATGGTGTTTTCGCTTGTGAGCGTGCCGTTGAAGGCGAGCACTTCTTTGGCGGAGGCGATGATCTTATCGACAGGGCGTTCGTAACGGCTCTCGATCTTGTCTTTGGAGAACGGGACACCCATTCGGTTGCGTCCATCCAATGTGCTATAGCACCCGGTGAAGGTGGAGGAGAGCATCAGGAGCGCAAGCAGGCCACAGGTCTTGAATTTCATTAGCGTACTATGCAAGCAGATTGGACCCTCGCGTCAAGTCTGAAGGCCGAATGGACGCGAGTCAGGATTCTTTCCTAGGTCAGTTGGGATCATCGGAGGGGTCGAGGGTCCAGACGATTGAGGTTTGAGGCATGATGGCTTTGCCGCGGTTGACGCTTTGAGGGTTGGTTTCGACGACGTGATTGCCTTTGAGGTGATCGGCATGGCCATCAGCGAAGACCAGGTTGCCTTGGCGTTCGTGGCGAGTGGCGAAGCGGTTGGCGAACGCATGAGGTTGGCCATTGAAAAGAGATTGGTTTTCGTGGACACGAGCCTGCAATTCGCCGGGGAGGCCGCTTTCGAGGAAGACGACGGTTTGGGAGGTGTTGAGGATGGCGGTGGTTTTGGGGGATTCGCCGGCGCGGACCAGCTTGGAGTTCATGGCGACGGAGAACTGAGGATAGAGCAGCTTGGGGGGATTGGGGGCGACGGTGGAGAAGGTTGCTGAGGGGCATGTGAAGAGGTTTTCCTTGGCGTAGAAGCGCGGGCGGAGTTCGGTGGGGGCAAAGGATCCTGCGGACTTGAGACCGGCGGCGGGCGGAATGCTGTTCATCCAGACATCGGCGTTCTCTGGTGCGGCGCAGAGGGACCACGAGTGGATGGAATCGATGACTTTCTCGCGGGGGAGACGATCTTGGTTTTCGTCGGTGTAGAGCGTGAGAGCCAACCCCCATTGTTTGGCGTTGGAGAGGCAGGCGATACGCTGGGCGCGAGCCTTGGCCTTCGAGAGTGCGGGGAGCAGAAGACTCGCGAGAATAGCGATGATAGCGATAACCACGAGCAACTCGATGAGAGTGAACGCGGACCTACTGCACCGTTGAGCCCGGAGTTGACACGAACCCGAGGGGTGTCGTTGGGTGCTCATTCGACTACGAGGCGGAAGAATTGATGAGGCGTGGAGGCTTTAGGTTGCGACTGGAGCGAGAGATTGCCCGCTGGGTCGAACGTGCCACTGAGGCCAGTCTCGGACCAAACCGGAGAGGCGAGAGAGTCCTTGGATTGAAGGCGTGCGCGGGTGCCGGCAGTGCCGGTCGCGTGGAACGATAGCCCCGCTTGGGAGAGCGTGGCTCGCAAGGTGGGGGCGCGAATAATGGGAACCGAACCTTCCCGGATGCGGCCAGGAGATCCGATGTCGAGACTTGCGGCGCTCTGGAACACTCCATTGACTCCGAGCACGCTCTTGGTGCCGAACGACTTGGAGTCGGGGTCATAATTGAACGAAACCCCTGGATCGCCCGGCCCGAAGTCGACGGAGGCAACCGTGTCTGTATCGGCGGTGGCTTCGGCCTGCCAGATGCGCACTCCGTCGCCGCCGGAGCTCAGACCGAACCCGCTGCCGGAGTAGGTGACGATCTGGACTTGGGGGCCGAGGTTATTTGTGCCCCACCAGGAGCGGAATTGATCGGGGGAAAGAACCTCGACGAACACGATAGATTCGTTGGGCGCGATCACGAGAGTATTGGTAAACGTGAAGCTCGCGGTCAGGCGAGCACTATTGTCGTCGAATTTCCATCCGGTGAGGATCACTGGATTTGGCTCGAAGCTGGTCAGCTCGAACCAATCTTGATAACCGGTGAAGTCGGGGTTGAGGGCACCTGTGGATTGCACTTCGGTGATGCGAAGGTCTGGCTTTGAGCGGATGGAGAGCTGGGCGGAATTGGTGACGGACCCGACGTCGTTCTTGGCCACGACAGAATAAATCCCTTCGTCGCCTTTGGAGACGTTGGTGCGTAGGAGGCTGGGTTCGGTTTCGGTAGGGAGAGGGACGCCATTGAAGGACCAGGAGTAGGTTGGCTTGGGAGAGCCAGAGGCGAAACTATGGAACTGAACGGTACCGCCAACCAGGGCGGTGAGGTTCGAAAGGGAGGTTGTGAACTGAGGAGGTACGGGAAGTTCGCGCAGGGCGAGTTTGGCTGCGCGGCCGACTTTGGTTTCGAGCCCGTTTGAGATCGTCACCTGATAGCTGCCGAGCTGTTCGGCGGCAACGCCCTTGATCTCGAGAGAAGGCCCGTGGGCGCCCTGTATAAGGACGCCGTCCTTGGACCATTGGTAGCGCGGCCGCGGCAAACCGTGGACGAGGACGGTGAATTTGGCGATATCGCCGGGGTTGACGGTTTGATCGGAGGCTTCGGTGGCGAAGCGGAGTGGGACGGGACCGGGATGAGTGCCAGGGGAGGCGAGGTCGGCGTTGTCGGCTGCTGGGAAGGTGCCTGGGTTGGTGATGGAGCTGAGGTCGGTCATGAGTCCGGTGGTGGGATTGGGAACCCACGAGGCTCCGAGAGTGGCGGCTGAGAATTCCGCGCTGGTGAGGATGTCGAGGGCGTTGGTGGCTGAGGCGTTCCAGAGCCACAGCGCATCGCCTGAGGAGGAGAGGCCGATGGAGTTGGTGGAGTAGGTGAAGATGCGCAGGTCGGGTTTGAGTTGCTCGCCCCACCACTTTCGGAAATCGGATTCGGAGAGAGTTTCGACGAAGATCGCGGACTCGTTGGGGGATAGGATTACGGAAGGGAGGGTGATCACACCCGCTGCGAGACCCCCCGTGTCGTCGTTGAACCGGTAACCCGTGAGGTCGACGGGCGAGGTGCCGAGGTTGCTGAGCTCCCACCAATCGGCATGGAGGGAAGGGACACCGTTGGTGCTTTGGGCGGAGTGAACTTCAGTGATGGCGAGCTGAGCGAGGGCTGGGTTTGGATGGCACAGCGTGAGCAGGAGGAACAATCCGAGCTTCGCGAAGAATTGAGGAAGGCGCATGAGATATCGTTCGTGAGTATGTGGTCGAACAGGACCGGGATCGGCAGGAGACCACCGGCGGTCCATTCGTTTTGTCTGGAGCGGTGCCGTACGGGGTCCGAGCCGCGTGAGTATTAAAGTTTGGAAAGTGTTACGAGAGTGTGGCGACGGTGTGATCATTTGAATACGTCGCAGCCGAGGCACTCATGGAAAGCGTGAGATTGTGGACGTGACGATGATTCGCCATTGAAACCTCGCTGCGGAGATGGCAGAGATGGCTTTGAAGACGGAAGCGATTTCGCTCGTCGACCGAAATGCGACTCAGAGCTACCGAACCCACCCTGGCTATGACCAATACAATCCCATTACACACTCTGGCCACGCATGGTGGTCGTTTCCGTTGGGCAGCGGTGCTCTCACGCATCGCGGTGGTGATGAGCCTGTTTTGTGGTTTTGGAGATGGGAGCGTGGCTCTGGGTGCGACGCTGAAGACTCGCAACGTGGTGTTGATCACGACGGACGGATTGCGATGGGAGGAGGTCTTCCAAGGAGCGGATCGGAGCGTGATGAACAAGGAATTTGGGAATGTGGGCAACGCGGACACGTTGATGAAGGCGTTTTGGAGGGAGGACGTGAATGAGAGACGCGCGGCGTTACTCCCGTTTGTGTGGGGGACGATCGGGAAGCGAGGGCAGCTGTGGGGCAACCGCGGGCTGCAAAGTCATATGAGGGTGGCGAATGTGCACCACTTCTCTTATCCGGGTTATAGCGAGTTTTTGACGGGTGTGGTGGACGCGTCGATTGACAGCAACGACAAGAAGCTGAACGCAAACACCAACGTGTTTGAGTGGCTTCACAGCAAGCCGGGGTATCAGGGGCGGGTGGCTGCGGTGGTGAACTGGGATGTGTTACCGTGGATCCTGAATGGGCCGCGGTCGAAGTTTCCGATTTGGTCGGGGTTCGACGTTCCCGAGGGGACCTATCGACTGGATGTGCCGAAGCTTTTGAGCGAGGTGACGGAGGACAGCAAGACGGTGTGGTCGGGCGTGTTGTTGGACACTTTTGTGAACCAAGCGGCCAAGCATGCGGTGCGGACGCTCAAGCCGAGGGCGCTCTATGTGAGCTTTGGAGAAACGGACGATTGGGCGCACGAAGGTGCGTATGAACGGTATTTGAGGTCGGCGCACCACTTCGACCGCTACGTCGGGGAACTGTGGGCTTTGATGCAATCGATGCCGGAATATCGGGACACGACCACGTTCATTTTGACAACGGACCATGGGCGGGGTCCGGTGCCGGTGGCGTGGAAGAGCCATGGGGCGAATCTAGCTGAATCCGCTTACATTTGGATGGGCGTGATGGGGCCGGATACGGAGGCCTTGGGGGAACGAAGCCAGACGGGGGTTATGACGCAGAGCCAGGTGGCGTCGACCGTCGCGCATTATCTTGGTGAGGACTATGTGAAGGCCTTTCCACGGGCGGGCCGTCCGATTGGTGGTGGGCGGTAGGAAGGGCGCCTGGGTTAATTGGATTCATGGTAGGGATCGGGATTTTGTTTGAAGCGAGGGAAGGTAGGGACTAGCGTTGCGCGGGTTCGAGCAGTCAACAACCAGGAATTGGATTCTCACGACATGAGCAGCAGCAAACCCTTGACGGCGGGTGAAATCACGGAACTGACGAGCGGCCTAGGACGATTAGCCAGGAACCTATGGTGGACTTGGCATCAGGAGTCCCAGGAGATCTTTCAGGAACTGTCTCCGCGCGGTTGGCAGAACCTGTATCACAATGCGGTGGCGGTTTTGCACGAGGTGACGGACTACGAGTTACGCGTGCGATTGCAGGATCCTGAATTTGCGGGGCGGGTGCGCAGTGTGTTGGATTCCTTTGATTCGTATCTGAAGGAGCAAAACACGTGGGGACGCCAGAATGTGCCGCACCTTCAGGAGCGGCCGGTGGCGTATTTCAGTGCCGAGTTTGGATTTCACGAAACGCTGCCGATTGCGGCTGGCGGATTGGGGGTCTTGGCGGGCGATCATGCGAAGTCGGCAAGCGATCTCGGCTTGGGATTTGTTGGGATCAGCCTGTTTTATCGCGAGGGCTACTTTCAGCAGACGATCAACCAGGACAATTGGCAGACGGAGTATTACACCCTGTTAAATCCGAAGAACCTGCCGATGGAACCCGTGTTGAACTCGCTGGGGGATCCGGTGATCTGCACGGTGCGGATGGCGATGAGCCAAGTTTCTTTTCGCGCGTGGCGGGTGAATGTGGGTCGGTGTCCGATTTATCTTTTGGATACGAACCTTCCGGAGAACGAGCCACACCATCGGGATTTGACCTTGCGAGTGTATGGCGGTGACAGCACGACACGGATTTTGCAGGAGATCCTGTTGGGGGTGGGTGGGGTGCGGTTGCTGCGTGCGTTGGGCTATCATCCTTCGACGTTCCACATGAACGAAGGTCACGCGGCCTTTTTGACGCTCGAGTTGATACGAGAGAAGATGGCGGCGGGTGAGAGCTTTGAGCGTGCGCAGGCCTTAGCGCGTGAAGAGTGCCTGTTCACGACACACACGCCGGTGGAAGCGGGGCATGACCGGTTCAGCACGGAGTTGGTGCAGTATGCCGCGCACAAGTTCCAGACCCAACTCAAGATTTCGCAGGAGGAGTTCATGTCGCTGGGGCGGGTGGATCCCAAGGACGAGAAAGAGCCATTCTGCATGACGGTGTTGGCTTTGAAATTCTCGCGTGCGGCCAACGGAGTCAGCGAGTTGCATGGTGCAGTGAGCCGGGAGATGTGGCAGTGCCTATATCCTGGGAAGACGGTGGATGAGGTTCCGATTGGGCATATCACGAACGGGATTCACTTGTTGGGATGGATGAAGGGGCCGGTGCGCCGGTTCTGGCGACGAAAACTCAGCAATGGAGCGGGTTCGTCTACGGGAGCGACAGCGGTTGGAGGTGAGAACACGCAATTCTGGAAGCAGCGATCGGCAACGAGCTGGGAGGCGGACATGAACTCGCCTGAGTTTTGGAAGCGCATGTTGGATCCGCAGTTTGTGAGCGATGAGGAGCTTTGGGCACTGCGTTACAAGTTGCGTCGAGAGTTGATCGAGTTCAGTCGGCGACGATTGCTGTTGCAGGGGCAGCGTTTGTCGCAACGTGATTTCATCGCGTATGACCAGCTTCTGAGCACGGACGCGTTGACCATTGGGTTTGCGCGACGTTTTGCGACCTACAAACGCGCGCCGCTGATCTTTGAGCAGTTCGAGCACATCATGACTTTGGTGAAGGACAAGCAGCGTCCGGTCCAGTTCATCTTTGCGGGTAAGGCGCATCCGAGGGACGACGAGGGCAAGCGTTTCATTCAGAAGATTGTTCATCTGAGCAAGTACAGCGAATTGAACGGGCATTTGGTGTTCATCGAGAACTACGACATCCACGTCGCGCGTCAGATGGTTGCGGGATGCGATGTTTGGTTGAACAACCCTCGCCGACCGTTGGAAGCCTCGGGCACATCGGGCATGAAAGCGGGCTGCCATGGATGCTTGAACATGAGCATTCTCGATGGGTGGTGGCGCGAAGGATATGATGGCACGAACGGATTCGCGATTGGAGATGACTCGCACCCGTCGTCGATTGAGGAGCAGGATCGGTTGGACAGCCACAACCTATTTAAGACCCTGACTGAGGACGTGATTCCTTCATTCTACAATCGGGACAGCAGCGGGTTGCCGCGCCAGTGGTTGCTTCGGGTGAGGCGTGCGATGGCGACCTTGGTGCCGCAATACAACACGTGGCGGATGGTGCAGGAGTATGCCACGCGGTTCTATACAAAGCGGTGAGTCGTATCCAGGCAAAGCCGGACATACGGTCGACCGACCGTGAGGAACTCGTGGCCTGCTTTAAGCAGTGGGGCGCGCCCGGTTACCGCGCGGACCAAGTCTTGGACTGGCTTTATCGGGCGCGGGTCACGGATTGGGGGGCGATGACGAACCTGCCCAAGGAACTGCGCTCGAAGCTTGCTGAGCACTTCAGTCTGCTCCCGATGACCTTGGCGCGCGTGCGCGGAGCCGCGGACACCACGCGAAAGTTCCTTTGGCGGTTGACGGATGGGGCTTTGATCGAGAGCGTGCTTATCCCGGCCAATCCGGCTTTGTATGGAGAAGCCAGCGATCGGCATACGCTCTGTGTTTCCACGCAGGTGGGGTGTGCGTATGGATGTCGGTTTTGCGCTAGCGGACTGGAGGGATGGAAGCGGAACCTTTTGGCCCATGAGATCGTGGGTCAGGTGTTGGAGACCGAGCGTTTGGCGCGCGAGGAGGCGCGGAAGACAGTCGAAGGAGGCGGATCGGGTTCGGATGGGGGTGGAGCAGGGCTTGGCGTGGATGGTCGATGGATTGGCAATCTGGTCATCATGGGTATGGGGGAGCCGTTAGCCAACTACGAGAACCTAATGCGCGCGTTGCAGGTCTTGAACGCGTCCTGGGGCGGAGGGATCGGGGCCCGAAAAATTACGATCTCGACGAGTGGCTTGGCACCCCAGATCCGGCAACTCGCAGACCACCCCCCGCAGTTTCGCTTGGCGATTTCGTTGCATGGCGCGACGGATGCAGTGCGCGAGCGCATCATGCCGGTGAACCGGAAATATCCGCTCAAGGAGTTAGCGTCGGCGATCGAGTATTATCAGGCTCGCAAGGGGCGGATGATCACGTTTGAGTATATTTTGATCGAAGGCGTGAATGACGGTTTGGATCAGATCGAGCCGTTGGCGCGTTTGGCGAAGCGATTGCATGCGAAGATTAACTTGATCCCTTACAATGCGGTCGAGGGGTTGGAGTGGAAGCGACCCGTAGAGGCGGCGCAGGAACGATTCCTATCGGGTCTAGAGAAGTTGGGAGTTACCGCCACGCTACGTCGGGAGAAGGGGCACGACATTGATGCGGCGTGCGGGCAGTTGAGGTTGCGCACGGAGCGTGAGTTGGTGGACAACCAGACGGAGACTGGGCTGGGCCTGAAGGTTGGAGTTTCCGATCGAGCAGGAGACGAGGCGACCTCGGTTCGGGCGGAGTTGGGGCATGAGGCAGAGGGCATGAATGAGCGAAGCCTTGGGGCCTAGGCGTTGGAGAACGACATGATCGCGTTGATTGATTACGGGGCGGGAAACCTGAGGAGCGTGGAGAAGGCCTTGCGGTTTGTTGGGGCTGATATCCGGGTGGTGCGTCGACCGGAGGAAATTGGCGACGCTGAGGCCATGGTGTTGCCGGGGGTGGGAGCGTTCGACGACTGCATTCATTCTTTGCGGCGGCAGGAGCTCCTGGAGGCGGCGCGAAGCTTCATTCAGACGGGTCGACCGTTCCTGGGTATTTGCGTTGGGTACCAGGCCTTGTTTGAGCGTAGTGAAGAGTTTAATAGCTGTGCGGTTGGTTTTGGTGTGTTTGAGGGGAAAGTGGTGCGGTTTCCTGAGAGCCCGGAACTCAAAGTGCCCCAGATCGGGTGGAATCGCATTGAGATTAAGCAGTCGGACTGTCCGCTTTATCGGGGGGTGCAGGATGGGAGCTACGTATATTTTGTTCACAGCTACTACCCTCAGCCGAAGGACCCTTTGATTGCGGCCACGGTGACGGAGTATGGTGAAACGTTTGTGTCATCGGTCTGGCGAGGGAATGTCATGGCGACCCAGTTTCACCCGGAGAAGAGCCAGGCGGTTGGGTTACGGATTTTAAAGAATTTTGTGGAGTGGCAGGGCCGTGGCGCGGGTTGAGCGTTTGGTGCGTTAGGTGGTGGGAACCGGACGAGCGGCTGCGGTTTGTCGCAGAAAAAACAGCGATTTCGTAAAACACTTATTGACGGTTGAGGGGGGCATTTGTAGATTTTCGGTCCTCTTGAGTTCCAGAGTAGCTCAATGGTAGAGCAATCGGCTGTTAACCGATCGGTTGTAGGTTCGAGCCCTACCTCTGGAGCCATCTTCTTACAGGATTCATTCCCCCCCTTTGGGTCACCATGCAGGATAGTTTTCCAAGCCCTAACAATTCAGAGGGGTTTTAACGCAGAGGGCAAGAGAAGGCGGAGGCGCAGGGGGAAGGTCCTTTTTTCTCAGAGAACTCAGGCCCTCTGTGCCTGTACGTTGAATTCCTACCCCTTAGTTAACGCTAAGCTCTCCTGATTGCTTTGAAGTTGGGGGCTGAGTCATGTGGGGTTGATGGTCGTTCCAGGCTTGGACAGCGCGGAGCCCCTGAGAAGCTAGTAGATGTAGACCGATGAGTGGCGGCCTTCGACTTGCCATTGGAGTTTGTTGCGTAGGCGCGTCTCGACGTGGCCATCTGCGAAGCCGGAGTTGCTGCTTTTAACCGGGCCGACTCTGGCTGGCCAGCTGTGGTTGCCGCCTGTGATCTGGATCGTCCGGCGGTCATCGTCCCATTCCCCCACGGTCCAATCGGTGAGGAATGGCATAGTGGTAACTGTCGGATCGTCGAGTCGGCCGGGCCAGGCATCGGGCACGCGTGTCTTCATAAGTTTGGGATCGGGGAATTGCACCGACGAATCCCCGAGCTTGCGTGGCACCCACCAAAACAGGCCGAGGAAGGCAACCACTGCTTTCTGGCCGACCGCAAATTCCTCCGTCAGATCTGCCGGTGCAGAGAGTTCGCGGCCGGTCCGCAGGCGGAAGTTATCTCGATGTATGTTGAACCCCCCGGCGGCGGCTGGGCAAAACCACATGGACACGGTCACTCCGTGCGGGGCCATGTTGGTGATCATCTGGAGCGCGACGAAGTAAGGCTCGATACTGCCGTATCCGGTCATATCATCTACCGGCAGAGCGAACGAGGGCAGCCGGGCTTTGCCATCGTCCGAGGCGTACAGGGCGACCGCGATTCCCCATTGTCGGTAGTTATTTGAGCACACGGTGATCTTGGATCGGAATCGTGCATAAGCCAGGGAGGGCAGGAGCAATCCGGTGAGCACGGCGATGACACCCACGACCACGAGAAGTTCTGTGAGGGTGAATCCGCGAGCGTGGAGGCGTCGGGGAGCCCTTCGCATCGTATTACGCCTCGGTTGAGCACGGGGACCTGTGGGTGACGTGGAGGGCATGGGGTGGTTGAGAAAACGGTGTCCTAGTGCATTAGGACAGTCAAGGCTGAAGGAGTTTGCGATTGCCGCCGCCGTTGCTGCCGGACAAACCCAGGCTGCGGTCGTCAGGCGATGCGCTCCTGCTGGAAGGCCCGGCGGCGTGATGACTTTGCTGCGGGGAGTGGAAAGGATCTCTCAATCTCGGTTGGTCTTGATGTTGCGTGGGGGTGGGGGGATGGCCTATAAGGATCGGCATGCGATATCGTCGATTTGGTCGGACGGGACTAGAGATTCCGGTCTTTTCATGTGGGGGCATGCGCTACCAGCACAAGTGGCAAGATGTGGACCCTTCGGAGGTGCCTGCGGAGGGGCAGGCGAACTTGGAAGCCACGATCTTCCGAGCGGTGGAGTTGGGGATCAATCACATCGAGACGGCGCGTGGGTATGGGTCATCGGAAATGCAGCTCGGCTCGGTCCTGCCCCGAATCCCGCGCGAGAAAATCATTGTTCAGACCAAAGTTGCTCCGATGGCGACGGCCGAGGAATTTTTGAGGACCTTCGAGCGGTCGATGGCCTATTTGAAGTTGGACCATGTGGATTTGCTGTCGTTGCACGGGATTAACAATCGGCAATTATTGGAATGGTCGTTGCGGAAGGGAGGCTGTGCGGAGGCGGCGCGCAAACTACAGCGAGAGGGTCGGGCCAAGCATGTGGGCTTTTCGACGCATGCGACCACGGACATCATCCTTGAGGCGGTGCGGAGCGATGCTTTTGACTACGTGAACCTGCATTGGTATTTCGTGAACGATCTCAACTGGATTGCGGTGGAGGAGGCGCGTCGGTTGGATATGGGGGTGTTCATTATCAGTCCTAACGACAAGGGGGGTAGGCTTTACGATCCGCCGGCGAAGTTGGTGGAGCTGTGTCGGCCATTGACCCCGATGCAGTTCAACGACCTGTATTGCTTGGCAAGGGCGGAGGTTCACACCTTGAGTTGTGGGGCGGCGCGTCCTGGCGATTTTGATGAGCACGTGGCGGCTTTGGCGCACTACGATCGGGCGAAGGAGATCGTGGAACCGATTGAGAAACGGTTGTTGGCGGAGATGGATCGGGTCGTGGGATCGGATTGGCGCGTGCGATGGTTTGAGGGTTTGCCGGACTATTTGGGGGTGCCGGGGGAGATCAACGTTTCGGAAATCCTCCGACTCTGGACCTATGCGAAATCGCTGGATCTGAACGCCTGGGCGAAGATGCGTTACAACCTTTTGGGACAAGCGGACCACTGGTTTCCGGGTGAGAACGCGTCGACGGTGGGTCGGGTGGAGTGGGGCGGGTTACTGAAGCACAGCCCATTTGCGGAGCGGGTGCCTGGAATCCTGCGTGAGGCTCACGAACTGTATTTCGACGCACCGAAGAAGCGGTTGAGCCAAAGCTGATCGGCGAGGGGACTGACGCGCGGGTGGTGATGCCTGAGTGAGGAACGTTGCGTTACCTCGCATGGCGCGGGCCTCAGGAGGGTTGCGAGAAGAAGTTGAGTAGGGTGCGGAGTTCGATGGCTTGAGCGGCTTCGAGCAAAGCTTTGGAGGGATGATCGGGGCGGAGGTGGGCGACCTGTTCGCAGGCATCGACGAAGGTAGTGGCGTTGAGCCTCTGGGATTGGAGCCAGGGTTGGTTTTGGAACTGAGTGGATTGGGTGAGCGCCTGAGCGATGAGAGAGAGGGCGGGGTGGGCACCGGCGGAGCGGAGCCAGTATTTGGAATTCCAGAAATCGGGTTCGCGTCGGTGGAGAATCGCGTGGAGCAGGCTCCCGGAGGCGGTGTGGAGGTCTTGAGCGATTTGGTGGGCGGGGTCCCAGTGATCATGCCAGATGAGCAGGACGCACCAGGCCTCTTGGGTGCAAGCAATCTGGAGAGGAGACGAGGATCGAAAGGAATTAAAGGACGCTTGGAGCGTGGTGAGGGGCAGGGTGCTGGTGCGGGGGGAGCGGTCGAGATGCGGGGGGGCGGGGGTATCGAGCAGGGCCAGCAGCGGGTTGGGCGGGGCAGGATTGGGGGATTGAGGCGGCATGGAGTTGTGGTGGGTGAATTTGAGTGAGGAAGAAATTCTGGGCAAGAAAGACTTCAAGCGGGTCGGTGGATCCATGAAAACGCGAGCCGGGGAAGCGAGGGGGTGGATTCTGGGTGGGGAGGAGGAGTGAGGGAGGGGTTGCACAACTAATGGTGTACGGGGTTGGAATAACCTCAAATTATCGTTGTGTTGGAGGTCGTGGATTGGTATTTTCAAGCATTCGAAATATGAGTGATGAAGCGGAGCTTTCTCCCGAAAGCGATCCCACTGTGGCGACGGGTTCCTCTGAGAATTACGATTCCTCCAAGATCGATAAATTGGAAGGACTGGAGGCGGTGCGCAAACGGCCTGGGATGTATATCGGCGACCCTGATGAGCGAGGGTTGCACCACTGTGTTTTTGAGGTTTTAGACAATTCGATCGACGAGCATTTAGCGGGGCACTGCAAGCACATAGCGGTGACGATTCATTCGGATGGCTCGTGTTCGATCCGGGATGACGGTCGGGGGATCCCGGTGGACATGCATCCGAAGTTCAAGATGCCGGCGGTGGAGTTGGTGCTGACGAACCTGCACGCGGGCGGGAAGTTTGGGCAGGGGGCGTATAAGTATTCGGGCGGTTTGCATGGTGTGGGGGCGAAGTGTGTGAACGCGCTCTCGGACTGGTTTAAGGTGGAGGTATCGCGGGACGGGTTGGTGTATTCGATGGAATTCGAGCGCGGTGTGACGCGTCGGAAGCTGGAGGTGATTGGCAAGTCGAGCCACACGGGGACGCTGATCACGTTTAAGCCGGACGCGACGATCTTCACGATCACGGTAGAGTTTAAGTTTGATATCTTGGCGAACCGCCTTCGGGAGTTAGCCTTTTTGAATCCTGGGGTAGAGATCTCGTTGATGGACGAGCGATTAGAGAACAAGACCGAGCGCTTTTTCTATCGGGACGGCATTGAGGAGTTCGTGAGGCAGTTGGGTAAGAACAAGCAGATCTTGCATCCGAAACCGATCAGTCTTTCGCGGCAGAAGGACGAGATCTTCGTGGACTGTGTGTTGCAGTATAACGACAGCTACACGGATCAGATTCTATGTTTTGCGAACTCGATACCGAACCCGGATGGGGGGACGCATTTGACGGGATTCCGTAGTGCGTTGACGCGAGCGATTAACCAGTATGCCCGGAGCAACAACCTGATTAAGGAGAAGGACCCCGCGATCTCGGGTGATGATGTGCGTGAGGGGTTGGTTTGTGTGCTCAGCGTGAAGTTGCCCCATCCGCGATTTGAGTCACAGACCAAGGTGAAATTGGTGAACACGGAGATTGATGGGGTGGTCTCGTCGGTGGTGTATGACGGTTTGATGACTTTCTTGGACGCGAACCCTGGGGTGGCGAAGAAGGTGATCGACAAATCGCTGATGGCAGCGCGAGCGCGGGAGGCGGCGAGGAAAGCGCGGGAGACGGTTCGGAAGAGCGCGATGACTGGCGGGGGCCTGCCTGGGAAGCTGGCGGACTGTTCGGACCGGGATCCGGTGAACACGGAGCTGTATATTGTCGAGGGTGACTCTGCCGGTGGCTCGGCGAAGCAGGGCAGAGACCGGAAATTTCAGGCGATCCTACCGATTCGTGGAAAGCTGATCAACGTTGAGAAAGCGCGTTTGGACAAGGTGCTGCAGAACACCGAAATCCGGACCATGATCACCGCAATTGGGACGGGCATTGGGGATGGGGAGGGAGAAGGCACGTTTAATTTGTCGAAGCTGCGCTACCACAAGATCATCATCATGACGGACGCCGATGTGGATGGGTCGCACATTCGGACGTTGCTGTTGACGTTTTTTTACCGGCAGATGCCGCAGTTGGTGAAGCAGGGGTTTGTGTATATGGCACAACCGCCGTTGTATCAGATATCGCGTAAGAAGCGGATTGAGTATGTGGATGACGACGCGCAGTTGAATCGGATTTTGATTCAGTTGGGGGTGGAGGATGTGAAGCTGCGGAATTTGTCCGATGACCAGACCCTGTCGGAGAAGCAGTTGGCGGAGGTCTTGGAGCTGCTGGAGCTTTTGGATAAGTATGCGTTGGCATTGAAGCGGCATGGGGGCGACTTTGGGGATTACATTGACCATCGGGATGGGACCACGCACGAGCTACCGAAACATCTGGTGAAGGTGCGGGATGGGAACGAAGAGACGGTGCATTATTTCCATAACGACGAGGAGTTGATGGCATTTGGGGGTACGAACCTGGACTTGAAGCTGTTCGGCTATGAGGAAACCGAGGCGGCGGTAGCGGAGAAGCCGAAGGGCGGGCCGATACGCCGGGCAAAGCATGTGGAACTGCACGAGAGCAAGGCGATTGCGGAGCTGCTGTTGAGACTCTCGAAGAAGGGCTTCAACGTGGAGCATTATTCGGCGCAGGACAAGCCGCTGTTCGAGTTGGTGGAGGGTGAGGGCGAAAGGCAGCAGATTCGGCCGTTGTTCTCGATCGCGGAGATTTTGTCGTCGGTGAAGGATGTAGGCAAGCGGGGCATTCAAGTGAAGCGGTTCAAGGGGCTGGGGGAAATGAATGCGAAGGAGCTCTTTGAGACCACGATGAACCCGGAGAAGCGCAAGCTGTTGCGCATTGATTTAACCGATGGCGTGGAGGCCGAGGCGATGTTTACGCGATTGATGGGAGAGGAAGTGGAGCCGCGTCGGCAGTTTATCGAGGACAACGCTTTGAACGTTCGGAATTTGGATGTGTGAAGAGTGGGTGTGGCGAGCCCTTGGGATGGCGATGTGGATGGAGCGATTGATTTTGGAAGTTTGTTTGTATGTCTGACCCCAATGACACGAGTAAGGGATCAATGATCCCGCCGGCTCCTTTATTTGCGGCGAACGAGAAGATCGAGAAAGTCAACGTCGCGGAGGAGATCAAGAATTCGTTCTTGGATTACTCGATGTCCGTGATTATTTCACGGGCGCTTCCGGACGTGAGAGACGGGCTGAAGCCATCCCAGCGGCGCATTCTGTATGCGATGCACGAGCTTTCGTTGTATCCGGGGCGGAAGCACTTCAAGTGTGCGAAGATCTGCGGTGACACCAGCGGAAACTACCATCCGCATGGTGAGGCGGTGATTTACCCGACGTTGGTGCACATGGCGCAGCCATGGGCGATGCGGGAGCGGTTGGTGGATGGGCAGGGAAATTTCGGGTCGGTGGAGGGAGATCCGCCCGCTGCGATGCGTTATACGGAGGCGCGGATGACGCATTTGGGGGCCTTGCTGATGGAGGACATGGACAAGGACACGGTGGATTTTGTCCCAAACTATGACGAGCGGTTGACCGAGCCGCGTGTGTTTCCGGCGGCGTTTCCGAATCTGTTGGTCAATGGAGGTACGGGCATTGCGGTGGGGATGGCGACGAACATGGCGCCGCACAATTTGGGGGAAGTAATCGACGGGATCTGTGCACAGATCGACAACCCGGACATTACGATCGGGGAGTTGATGCGGCATGTGAAGGGGCCGGATTTTCCGACGGGTTGCATGGTGTGCGGGCTGGAAGGCATTCGGGATTATTTTCACACGGGACGAGGGAGCATGAAGATCCGTGGGCGAGTGCGGATTGACGAGGTGAAGGGAGGGCGGGAGCACCTCGTGATCACGGAAATTCCTTACAACGTGAACCGCGCGGTGTTGGTGGAGCGCATTGCAGAGTTGGCGAACGAGAAAATTATCACGGACGTCACGGCGGTGCGGGATGAGTCGGACGAGAACACCCGGGTGGTGGTGGAGCTGAAGCGGGATGCGGTGCCGCAGGTGGTGATCAACAACCTGTATAAGTTCACGCAGTTGGAGACCAGTTTTAGCGTGAACATGTTGGCGATCGACCATGGGCGCCCCAAGACGTTGAATTTGAAAGAGCTGATCGGCTGCTACATTGACCATCGGCGCGAAGTGATCCTGAGGCGTACGCGATTTGAGCTTCGGAAAGCGGAGGAGCGAGCGGAGGTTTTGGAGGGGTATCTCATTGCGTTGGATCACTTGGACGATTTCATTCGGATCATCCGAGGATCGTCGAATCGCGAAGAGGCACGCATCAAGTTGATGGCCTTTTCTTTTGGTCGCGAGAATGTGGAGAAGCTGGGGATTTTGATTCGGAGCGAGGCGCGACTAGTGAATGGGCGGTATGAGTTTAGCGAGCGCCAGACGGATGCGATTTTGGAACTACGCCTGTATCAATTGACGGGCATGGAACGGGACAAGGTCCGAGGCGAGTACGAGCAGTTGCTGGAGCGGATCAAGGATCTGTTGGACATCCTGGCGAGGGAAAGTCGGGTGATGGCCATCATGAAGGCGGAGCTGATGGCGGTAAAGCTGAAGCATGCCTCGGCGCGGTTGACGGAGTTGGTGCCGGACGAGGGTGACATCGCTATTGAGGACCTCATTGCTAACGAAGGTGTGATCATCACGCTGACCCACAACGGATTGATCAAGCGAACCAACGTGAGTTCCTATCGAGCGCAGAAGCGGGGAGGCAAGGGAGTGATTGGGATGGCGACGCGGGAGACATCGACGGTGGAAGGCGAGGGGGCGGATTTCATCGAGCATTTGTTCACGGCGAGCGCGCATGATTACCTGATGTTTTTTACGAACACGGGGCGCGTGTATGCGGAGCGCGTGCACGAGATTCCGGACATGGCACGAGCGGCGAAGGGGCGGAACATTGCGAACCTGCTGCCGCTGCGACCCGACGAAAAGGTCGCGGCCTTGATTCGCGTGCAATCGAAGCTGGGTCCGAACCGTGAGGA